>ERZ772816.1564-NODE-1564-length-18582-cov-12.571382_pt1 | contig 18582 bp, 11 predicted proteins | sample MGYA00511359_ERZ772816 | MGnify/ENA primary metagenome ERZ772816 (study PRJEB29015, sample SAMEA2737710) | human gut metagenome | biome: human gut; feature: human-associated habitat; material: faeces | place: China | collected 2012 ...
CCGCACATGTACGGATGAATGTGGGAGGTGTTCGGATAAAGTTGATAATCAAGGCGAGCATAGGCCAGCATTTGAGTTTTCAAAATGTCCCGAATCGGCGGGGCGATTCGGGATACAATAGCTACAGGAAACGACGCACCCCGCGTAAGTACTTAGGAGCGCGGGCGACCAGTTTCCGACGTTGTTAAATGCCCGGGCCTCTAACCCCGGGCATTCTTATTTGCGCTTGTTACGGCGCAAATGCCTTCTACCGTCCGCACCGCGCGTGCGCCTACGGACCTTAAACCGAACCTCATACGAGTCAAGAAACGCGATGACGAACGAGCCCACCGCCGCGAGGGCGGCGAGCGCGTTAAGGAATTTCAGCATTTGGGGACCTCCGATCGAGTCGTCGGCCGCCCGCGCACGGGATGCGTCGCAAGGGTATTTTACTGCGAGCACTCGCACTTACAGCTGGTAAACGCAATATTTGCAAACATCTGTTCGATATTCATACGCTTGATACATCGGGCAATGGAGCCTGGCTGCGTTATCCCAAAAAGAACGGGGCAGACTCCAGTGCGGAGTCTGCCCCGAAAAGAGAATGGCAAAGCAAGAACGTCGATGGACGAGAAAAGTGTCCGCAAGTCTCATGGCCATCACATCCCACCTGCCAAAGGGATGGGTGAGTGAGCGTTACTCCTGCTCGGACTCCTCAGCCTGCTTACGGCTGCGGATGAGGTGTGCCACGCCGATGCACAGCACTGCGCTGCCAGCGATCCAAGTGAAGGTCACGCCGTTAAGACCGGTCAGCGGGAGGCCGGAGCCCTTCTTGTTCTTGACGGTGATGGAAGCTGCGGCACCGGTCACAGCACCTTTGTCCACCATGTCAGAGTCGTCGGTGACGGTAAGCGCCGTCAGCGTACCATCAGCATCGTAGGTCGGATCAACCGTGATGTTAAACGGAGCGATGGTGTTGTAGCTGGAGGGCGTAGTGGTCTCGGTAATCTGATACTTACCCGCATCGAGGCCCGAAATCCTGACCTCGCCATTGCCGTCGGTCATGAACTCGTAGGCATCTTTCTCCAAATTAGTAAGGCTGCCGTCCTGCTTGAGCCACTTGTCCACGGAAGCGGTATCCTCGTTTGCAACGACCTTAACCTTAAAACCGGCTTTGAGTTTCTTGCTGCTGTCGACGCTATCAACCTTGGTAACATCGAGACGGAAGACGTGGTCGGTTACGGTCTTGATAGTGGATTTACCGGTACCTTCAGCCATGGGGTTATTGGAGTACTCGAGATAGACCTCGTTTGTATTGCCGGGAACCTCATAGCTAGCCTTGCTATTGAGCTTGGCCTTGTAGAAGACAACAATCTGAGTCTCAGCACCGATATTAAGCCTATCGTCGGCGCTATCCGCAGTAGCCGACTTCAGCCCCTTTTCATTATCAAAATTCACCGTCAGAGCATTATTGCCCTCAGTAGGCTTAACCAAGGTGTAGCTAGTCTGGCTAATCTTGGTATAGTTCTCATCATTCAACGCATAAACCTCGAGCGAGCCATCAACATAAGTAAGGCCCTGCGAAAGGGTATCCGTGAACTTGTATGCATAGGAATCATAGGTGGCGTAGTTGTCCGCAATCGAGCCGGTGAGCTTATAGCTTACTTCCTGACCCACCTGGGAGTCAGCAACGTTTGTCCACCCATCCTGGGCGGTGTAGTCACCCTCCTTCTCGGCGGAGTCGTTAAGGATCTCCTTCTTGATCGTCGGAATTTTGGTCTTCTCTGCAACAGTCACGCCCTTACCACCAACAACAGCGAAAATCGGCGAAGTGCCAGTATTCGCCTTAGCATTCTCGGCAGTACTCAGAGAGCTTTTATCGGTCACAAAAAGATAGTAGCCATTGCTCGTGGCATTAAATAACTCGCCCGCCTTGAATGAGTTGCCAGTTTGAGCAATGTTATTGTCGATGATCGCTTTAGCGATTTTGTTAAGGACATGATCCTTGTCAAGACGCGTGTTAGTAGAAGTGTTCACGTGATTTTTATCGCTCAGCCAGTCAGCAATGTCCTGAGCGGAAGGATCCTGAGGGAGGCTATCGCCACCCGCTACACCCTTAATGGCGTTGATGATGTCAGTCTTCGCCTTCTCATTATTCTTAAGATCTGCAGCCCAGTCGACATTGGAAACAACCTTATCGGAGTTACCGGGCTCATCTACGACAGATGCCGTGAAGATCTGATATGCCTTGAACGTAGTGGATGCGTTACCCTCCGACTGCGTGATGGTGATGCTGTCGTCGCCATCAGCAGCAAACGCCATGGTCACCGGCGCCATCACGCCGCCGAAGCTCAGGGCTGCCGTGAGGCCGGCGGTTACTGCCAGGCGTGCGATGTTCTTGCTCATGCTCATCTTCTTTTCCTCTGCTTTCTGCTTGAATTCCATTTGATCTAAATCCGTCTGTCTGTGTCTTAGCATCTACTTCGCTACGTCTCGCCCCGCTCTCTGTGGGGCTGCCAGCTACTCTTTATGGCTGCCACCTCCCCGCTTGACCAGGAGCGCGACCACGATGAGCGCGGCTCCGGCGACCGCTGCGGCGGCCGCGGCGTACATTGCCATATCGCCAGTCGAGGGCATAAAGCCTCCGGTGGTAATGCTGGGGGGCGTGCCGGTGGGCGTGTTGATGAGCGACGCCTCCAGGCTGCCCGTCGACCCGTCCGCGCTGTCGGCGCGCAGGGGCGACTCGGCCGTGATGGTGAGCTTGGGCTTGGCGGCGGCCACATGGTCGACGTCCAGGCCCTCGGCCTTGACCGTCACGGAACGCGTGCCCTCAAAGGCGGTGTAGCCCTTGGGCGCCTTGAGCTCGCGGACCTCCAGCTTGCCCGAGTCCACGCCCGAAACGGTCACGCGGCCGTCCTCGCTCGTGGTGACGGTGGCCTTGCCCTCCGCATCCCACGTGCCGTCGGCCGCTAGCGTACGACCGCGGTCGTCGGCGATGCTCAGGACCGCCCCGGCAAGCGGCTTGTCGCCGTCGCTGCCGCGCTTGGTGAGCGCGAGATCCCAGGTGTAGGCGCACGCATCGTCGCTCGGCGTGCAGGTGAAGCCGGCGTCGCCGGACTGGTCGGCAAAGGGAGAGCGCGGGTAGCGCAGGTAGACCTCGTTGGGGTTGCCCTTCGCGATGCCGTGGTTGCACGCGCCGTTGAGCGGCGCATTGTACACGGCGACCACGCGGGCACCCGCGGTGAAGGCGTCGGCCCCGCCGAGCGCGGCGATGAGGTCGCCGGTGCGCACGGTGAAGGTCTTGCCGTCGGCCGCTACCTTGGTGGCGCACTGGGCCGTGATGTCGGTCCAGCCCTTCGCGGGCTCGGTGCCGACGCGGCCGTCCTTGTCGGCCGAGACGGCGTCAAAGCCGCCGTCCGCGCCCGCCGCCACGTACACGCGCATGCTCGCGGCGACCTTGGAGGGGTCGAGCCCCGCGCTCATGGTGTCGACGAACTTCACCGTATAGGTGTCGTAGGCAGTGAGCCCGGCCGGGACCGTGGCCGAGAGGCGCCAGTACAGGTCGTCGGCGACCGTGGCGTCGGCGGCCTTCTGCCATGCGGCGGTGCCGTCCTCCAGCACATGCTTGGACACCTTGGGGGTCGCCGCCTTGGGCTTGACGGTGACGGCGCTGCCGCCCACCAGGGCCATGATCGGCGCGGTGCCGGCCTCGCCCTGGGCGATGGCGTCGTCGTCGGCGACGATGAGCCAGTAGCCGCAGTGCAGCTCGGCCGCCGTACCCGCGTTAAGGGCAACGAACACGGCGCCAGAGCTCTGGAGGGAACGAGCGAGCTGTGCGCTCAGCGCGCTCGTAAGGTGAGAATCGGCGTTGAGCCACTCGGCAGCTTCCTGCGCGGTGGTCTGGGAATTGGGCATGCCGGCGCTGTGCAGCACAGGCAGCGCGGCGTCGCGCACGGCGTCGCTTGCCCAGGCGAGGTCGGTGGCAATCTTGGCGTCGCTGTCGCCGTCGACGACGTTGGCGCTAAAGATCTGGTAGGCGTCGTAGCTGCTCGCCACGGTGCCGCTCACCGTGATGGAACCGGTCGAGGTCGGCGCGGCCTGCGCGGAAGCGGGGAACACAACCGCGCAGGTGCCGACCACGAGGGCAAGCAGCGCAAACAAGATCGGGAAGGAGCAAACTTTCTTATTCACGACGCTCACCTCCCTTCGCATTCGCCTTACGACGAATGTGCATCCAGGCCGCAGCAGCGCAAAGCACCGCCGCGCCGGCAAGGTACGTCAGAGTGACGCCCGACATACCAGAAAGGGGCAAAGAGGTGGAGTAGGTGTTGGTGAAGGTGGGATCGGTGGTTGGACTCGTGCTCTCATGACCGCTGGCGTCGACCTCGTAGTAGACCGGCGTGCATTTCAGCGTGCCGTCACCGTTGTCCGTTGCCGTTACCACGACCTTGAACCTCTTGGTGTCGTTCTTGTAGCCTTCGTGTTTGGTGCCATCGGCCCCGCTGGCGTCGCATTCACGGATGTAGTAGGTGAACGTTGCTTTGCCATTGGTAAGATCATTGATGCCCAGTGGACCGATTGGTACCGGATCGAACGTTACTATCTGAGAATTTCCCGACTCAGCAGAAGTATATTTGGTCTGAAGGGGTGTCTCCGTGTTGTTGGAATTCTCAGCATACAGCTCGAACTTGAACCTCTTCATCTCGCCGCCGTCGACCTTCTTGGTCACCTGAGGTGTCCAAGAGCCCTTGGGTTTGTATGCATTAGTAAAGGTCTTGTCGGTGTTGCCATCGGTGATCTTAATGGAGACATCGCTACCGTTGTTCGGAGTAAACGTTTTCACCTCATTATTTTTGAGATTAGTAACCCTTACATTCGTAACTAAATAGTAGAAGTAATCAATTTCCAGCACCGGCCGCTTTTCGGTCGTAGTTGTAAGCTCAATCTTGTAGATGGTCTGGTCGTAGTCCACGCCAGGGACGCGATCCGCAACGTTGCCGGGGTCCTCAACGAGGTAGTAGACGTTCGTTCCAGCGGAGTGGACCCTGCCCAAATCAAAGACAAAGTTACCTTCAGCGTCGTTCGTGGCCCCATCGTCATCGCCAACTATTGAACAGCCATTGAGCTGCAATTTGCCATCATCATTATTATTAAAGCTAGGGACACCACCGCTCTCGCCCGGCTCCAAGAGTTGGAACCTGAATTTTCCCGCATCATCCGCAGTAAGCGCGCGGCCTTCCAGTGCCTTAGTGCCTTTGAGCTTCATCTTGGGGTACACGTTCACCTTCTTGGTGGAGCCAGCGATTACGTCGCCGTTGGTCATGATGCCGCCACCATGGACGTTGGATGTGTTGCCCGTGATGAAGAGGGTCGCAGCACCGGTGGCAGCATCCTTGTCCGCATCGGACGGACTTGCAGCGAGGCCAATCATGTACTTAGCCTGAGCGCCCTCGTACTTGCCGATAGACGTTGGCGTCTTGTCGATCGTACCCGACCAGTTGGCTGCACCGCCGCCAAGCATCTGACCAGTTACGGCTGCGATGTAATCACTGTTGGAACTCGCACGAATAAGGAATAGATCCTTATGGCCGGCATTTTTAAACTCTTCGGTTATCTCGCCACCCTGAACAGATGTGGGCTGGTCTTCATTCTTACCATTAGTGCCGCCTGACAGATTCTCACCGCTCTTGTCAGTGTTGTCGAAAATCGCAATACCGTTTGTGTCGGTAATAGTTGTCTTGCCACTCGGGCAAGCAGCGAAGCCGCCACCATAGCCCTGGGCCGAGTTGTCTTTAATCAGAGTGCTATAGATATATAGCTTTGCGGAAGCAACGGGAGTTTCACTATTTCCATCTTTCCAAGTGCCACCGCCCTGGACGAAGATGCCGCCGCCACCCCAGTCGTTAGTGGTGAGCGTTTCGTTGTTGGTGATGTAGGCTTTCTGGCCACTCACATCAAATTTACCAATAGTCGGAGCAGCGATACGCACGCCACCGCCCTCGGAGTTTTTTGCCACATTGTTGGCGATTGTACCGCCCGAGAAGGTAAAGATACTGAGGGGTTGGTGGAAATAGCCAGCGTAGACACCACCGCCAGCCTCGGCAGAGTAGTTACCAGTGATGTAACCGCCACTAATCTCGAGACTACCGCCGTCGTACGCGGCGATACCACCGCCACCGTGGCAACCGTTGCCGTTATGGGCGTCGAAAGCGTTATTATTCTTGTAATCGAACTGGCAGTTGTTGTTGGTGATGTAGCCGCCCGAGATGGACACGGAAGAACCCAGCGCGCAGATGCCCGCGCCGTAACCCGCCCGATCTTCGAACATACCATTACCAGAAATCGTGCCACCGGTCATATTAATTGTAGAGCCGTAAGCGTACACGCCACCGCCGTTGGGAGCATAGTTGCCCGCGATAACGCCGCCTTTAAGGTTGAGGGCCGCCCCCTTGCCGCCGTTGACACCAAGCTCAATGCCTGCGCCTTTGCTCATGGAAGTTGCACCGCAAACATAGCCACCGCTCATGTTGACGGTAGAACCGTTCTCGGCATAAATCAGGTTGGCAACTTTGCAGTCCTTGTTTGTGGTGAGCACGCCGCTCTTGAGATTAAACGTACCGCCCGCATACACGTGGATGAGCTTCATTTCGGAGCTCGCAGTGGTGCCCACGATAGCGCCGTTGATCTTGACCTCGTGCCTGTAGAGGGCCTCGGTGGTAGCTGTGCCTATCGGCGTTGACTTTGTTACGTAGTAGGTAAGCGTGCTGGGCGTACCGGTGCCGTTCTCATACTCCAGCTTGGCAAGGTTGCCGTTTTTGTTGCCGCTATCTGAGTATTCCTGATCCTGTGTTGGCGGCAAATCCTCAATCGTGAGCGTCGCACCCGCGGGCACATTGAACATGGACATGTTAGGCGACTTGCCGGACTCCACGCCCGAGTGTTTGATCTTATGCCCGTTGAGGTCGATGGTAACCTCACCCGCGGTCAAGGTAATATCGCTTGCATACTCAATATCAACATTCAAGCGAAATTTGCCGGCCTTTTTACCAACTTGAAGGACATCATATAGGTCCTTTGCAGAATTAATCAGCGTATATCCATCCGCATCCTCCGCAACAGGTGCAATTGCGTCCTCATCATTGACGCCATCATCCGCGGGTTGCTCGGCGTTCTCGTCCTCATCGTCATCGGACGACGGGTCCACCGTGTCAGCCTCGCCGCCCTCGGTGTCGTCACTATTCTGGTTTTCGGTATCCCCGGTGGCGCCGTTTACACCAGCGGATTCACTTGAGGAACCCCCCCCCATTACTGTTTCTTCGGTAGAAACTGTCTGGGCGTCGTTGGCGATGGCCTGCGAGATCGGGGGCATAACGAGCGACAGCACCAGGCTCAAGACGGAAGCTCCGCACAAAGCACCTGCTAGTACACGATGTGCCGCTTTGTTGTTCTGCTTAGATTTATCTGAATTTGCTGTCATCGATGCCTCCTCCCAAAAAAGGCCGCGATCTTGCTCTTTCACGATCAAACTTGAGCGCGCAACCTATAATTGCTCGCGCTCGATATGCATATTATTACTCATTGTTTAAACAACGAAAAGTCCGACTCTTACATTTTCTTTTTCTCAAAGTCTTATTTCTTGACATTTGTTCAAATTATGCAGTGTTTTGGGTGTGTTTCGCAGTTGCGAAACTGCAGGTAGATTTATTGGCAGATCTGGATAAATGACACTTTGTTGTTATTTGTACAACATTTTGTTCTAACCCACTCGGTCTGCGAACGGTCGATATTTGCCCGTAAGCGGTAGCCCATTTACCTGCCAGGATAACCTATCAACTAGATAGTCAATTCCCATGCAGCTAATGTCAACGATAACATGTTCATACATCTACTCTTGAATACTGCCGCTTGTTCCCCGCGTCAATTCACCTCGGCACAAAAAAGCGCCCCGGCAATCGGTTGCCGGGGCGCCCGATCGAACCACCACAAAGGTGTCACTGTCCCCTTCGTGGTGGTTTTGGTCCAACGCACAGTGCTACAGCAGATGCTCCTCGATAAAGATCGCGACGCCGTCTTCGTCGTTGCTCGCGGTCACATAGTCGGCGGCGGCGCGGGTGGCATCGCTGCCGTTTGCCATGGTCACGCCCACGCCGGCGTCGGCCACCATGCAGGTATCGTTATCGGCATCGCCAAACACGCAGATGTTCTGGAGCTCCATGTCGTTGAGCTCCGCCACGCGCACAAGGCCGCGCGTCTTGGACACGCGCGGGTCCATGAACTCGTAGAGCCGCTGCGTGGTTTGCAGAGCCGCCGCCTTGACGGTGCTATCGGCAAACGTCGACGCCCGCTCAATCACCCGCGGCATTACCTCGGGTGCCATGGTAAACATCACCTTGGGCTGCGGTTCGCGCAAGAACTCGGCAAAATCGACCACCTTGTAGGGCACGCCGTCGACACGCGACAGGTGTTCGACGCACGCGTTGCTCTCGGGCACGTAGAACACGCCGTCTCGGGGGCAGACGGGCGTTGCCGGAAGGTCCGCCATGTGCTTGCAGATGCGCGCGATGGTCTCGCCCGGCAGCGGATAGCTCAGCTCGTTGATGTCGTGTGCGCGGTCGATGACCTCGGCGCCACCGCAGCCCACCAGCACGTCCACCAGGCCTTCGATGCCCCAGAGCTCGTACATGACCTCGGTCGCGTGGGCGTCGCGCCCGGTGCACAGGCCAAAGAGCACGCCGCGCTCGCGCAGGGCGCGGACCGCCGCCACGGTGCGCGGGGACACCGTGTGCTCGCTCGTGAGCAGCGTGCCGTCGATATCGCAGAACACGGCTTTGATGTGGCTGAAGGTGGTGTCCATGGGGGCCTTTCTGGGTTGTGCGGCGGTGTGGGGTGTATTCGTGAACGGCGTACATGGTATACCAAGGCACAGGCGCGGCCCGTCAAAGCAAAAACCACCACAAAGGTGCCTGGCCCCTTTGTGGTGGAAATGACGTTTGCGGGCCAAACCATCACAACATTCGACGTTTTTCGGCAAAATCGCGATTTTCATCGAATGTTGTGATGGTCTTTACTGCTTTACGGCACGATCCAAATGGCAGCGCCCAAACAGCAGCAACGCCGCGGGGACTGCCGTCACGACCATGCCTGCTCCGATGAGCGTCTGCTGCACGCCAAACGTCGCCGCCAGCCACGGGGCAATCGCCAGCGGGGCCACGCCGGCGAACATGTTGCCAAAGCCCATAACCGAGTTCACGCGGCCGAGCTGCTCAAGCGGTGCCGTCGTTTGCACAATGGTGTTGTGGAGCGGGTTGACGACACCCCAAGCTATGCCCAGGGCGATCTGGCCGACGAGGGCCACGCCCACGTACGGTGTCCCCACATAGAGCAGACTTCCCAGGCCCACGGACATGAGCGCCACGAGCAGTGTTTTAAGGTTGACCAGGTGCGGCGGCAAGCGGAGCGCGAGCACGGCACCCAGCACCGCGCCCACACCCGAGGCCGACGAAAGCCAGCCCATCCACTCAACGCCGACGCGTAGGACATCGCGGTAGAAGAACGACTCCAGCGGATCGAAGGCTCCGTAGCCAAAGTTCGAAAGAAAAATGATGCAGAAAAGTAGCGCGAGGACGCTGTTGGTGAAGACTGTCTTGATGCTGGCTGCGAAGGTGGCGCGGGCGGACGTGCTGGGGTTGGAGCTTTGTCCCGCACGCTCCCCTTCCTCTGCCGAATCGGCATCCGCATGCCCGGCGACATGGCTGGTCTGCGACCTAAAGCCCCAGCCGGCAACGAGCGCCAGCACGGTAAAGAGCATCATGAGCACGAACACCGCGCGTGACGATGCAGCAGCCGCGACAAAGCCGCCCAGCGTGGGGCCAACGATGATACTCACGTTTGAGAACATGGCAATGGCGGAGTTGATGTCTTTGAGCTCGACGGGGTCATTGGTGAGATAGGCCGGATAGGACGTGGCAATGGGCTGAGCGAATCCCATCGTAAAGCCTAGGAACACCGCGCCGAGCAGGACGACGCCGGTCGCGCCACCAAAAGCGATGATTGCCGTGCCAGTTGCGAGAGCGCCGATGATGCTCAGCAAGAAATGGCGGCGCGGACCCCAGGCGTCGAGCTCCGCGCCACCCGCAAAGGATCCCAGGATCACAAATACATTCATAAACAGGACAGCCAGCGATGTCGCGATGACCGAAGCGCCGTCCGCATAGGTGAGCGTTCCGATAACGCCGATAAAGTAGCTGGTCTGAAAACCGGTGTAGATGAGAAAGCGCATCGCCACCAGGCGCTTGGCCTGCACGGAAAGCGATGATTGAGGCTTTGAGAAAAGAGAGACGAGCATGGAGACTCCTTGTTTCATACGAATGTGGACGGCGGGCATTCGCCACCGTCTGTCAAATCAATCTATCCGCATGAAACATTAAGGACGCATCAAGCCCCTTTTCTCCGTTTTTCGCCCGTCATGAACTACTTGGTAGATTGTAAGGCATGTCCCACACATCTACCAAAGCAAAATCCACCACAAAGGTGCCTGGCCCCTTTGTGGTGGTTGCGACGTTTACGCTGGTTGAGACTTGGCTAGGCCAGGTCGGCGCCGTTGGTGGCGATGACCTTCTTGTACCAGAAGAAGCTGTCCTTGCGGCTGCGGGCGAGCGTGCCGTTGCCGTCGTTGTCCTTGTCGACGTAGATGAAGCCGTAGCGCTTCTTCATCTCGCCGGTCGAGGCGCTCACCAAATCGATGCAGCCCCACATGGTGTAGCCCATCAGGTCCACGCCGTCCTCGATGGCAATCTCCATCTGCTTGATATGCTCGCGCAGGTAATCGATGCGGTAGCCGTCGTGAATCGCACCGTCCGCCTCGACCTCGTCCACCGCGCCCAGGCCGTTCTCGACGATCATCAGCGGCACCTGGTAGCGGTCGTAGACCTCCTCCAGGTAGTAACGCAGGCCCTCGGGGTCGATCGCCCAACCCCAATCGCTCTTCTTGAGGTACTCGTTGCCGGCGCCACCAAAGATGTTGCCCTGCTCCAGCAGCACCGGGTCAGCCGTGGCCGTGGCGCTCATGTAGTAGCTAAAGCTGTAGAAGTCGACCTTGCCGGCGGCCAGCGTGGCGGCGTCCTCGGGCGAAACCTCCACGTGCACGCCTTCGCGGCGCCACACGCTGGGCGCCCACGAGGGATACGCACCGCGCACCTGCACGTCGCCGCAGTAGAAGTTCATCTCGCGCTGCTGCTTTTGTGCGGCCAGAACGTCTGCCGGATTGCACGTGTGCGGGTAGCAGGCGTTGCCGGCGATCATGCAGCCGATCTTGTTCTGGGGATCGATCTGATGGCCCATGGTGACGCACTTGGCGCTCGCCAGGAACTGATGGTGCAGGGCATCGAAGCGCGCCTGCGGGTCGTCCCAGTCGCAGTCGCCAAAGGCCATGGGCGTGTCGGTTGCCTCGGGCACCATGCCGCCGCCCATCACGCCGCCAAAGCCGCCCATGAGCAGGCAATTGATTTCGTTAAAGGTGAGCCAGTAGCGCACCAGGCCCTTGTACTCGGTCATGACGGTGCAGGCGTAGTTGAGGTAGAAATCGATGAGCTTGGGGTTCTTCCAGCCTCCGTAGTTTTTGGACAGACCATAAGGCAGCTCATAGTGGCTAAGGGTGACCATGGGCTCGATGCCCTGCTCCTGACAGGCCTGGAACACACGGCGGTAGAACTCGATGCCGGCCTGGTTGGGCTCGGCCTCGTCGCCGTTGGGGAAGATACGGCTCCAGTTGATGGACATGCGGTAGCACTTAAAGCCCATCTCGCCAAAAAGCTTGATGTCGTCGAGATAGTGATGGTACATGTCCACGGCCTCGTGGCTGGGATAGTGGTACTGGGGCAGAATGCCGTCGGTAATGTGGCGCGGCTCGGAGACCGTGCCGCCGGTCATGATGTCGGGAACGCCGAGGCCCTTGCCGTCCTCGTTGTATCCGCCTTCGCACTGATTGGCGGCAGTGGCACCGCCCCACAGAAATCCATCGGGAAAAGCCATGTTGGCTCCTTTCGTACGTGTTGGGATGTTGCGTGGACGCCGAAGCGGCGTCCACGAGGTAATTTGCGTCCCGATCGGAGTTCGCGTTGAGTCGGCCGCCACGAAACCGGCCCATCTACTACGTTTAGTCGTGAACCCCCGACCACGCCGCAATTGTCAAAAATAAAACCGCAGGTAGACGGCTTGGCGGTTTTCGAAAAACCACCGTGTGGTTGGCCCCTACCACTTAAACGTAGTAGATAGGCCGGTTTCGTGGCGAGGCATGTTGCGGGACGCGCACGGACCGACCCATCGAAACTATGCCGGCTTAAGATATGCGGACGGAGCTGACGGAGACGACGTTTGCCCAGATAAAACCGACCAAAATAAACCTGTCCCTTATTGGCAGGTTCAAAACCATGCCGGTTTACGGGGCAGAACCAGTGCCCCTTGAGCATGCCAGAAACGGCAAGGACAAAACCGCAGGTAGGAGGCTTGTCAGTTTACGGAAAAACGGGGTATGGTCAGCACTCACCGTTTCAGCCCCGTAATCCGGCATGGTTTTGATTTTGGGCAGTCGCTCGGACGAGCGCATGGCATCTAGCCCCTTTGAAAAAAACCGGCGGGGCGCTCCCCCCCCGCCGGCTTGGTACCGAGTCTTTGTCGTTTGGGCTACTTGGCAGCCTCGGGCTTGTAGGTGGCAAACTCGATCGCAAAGCCCACGGCGGCACCCACGAAAGAGGCAACGATAGCCCAGATCATGTGGTTGATGCCGTTAACACCGGAGGGGTCGATGAAGGACAGCCAGTTGAAGACGCCCAGACCACCGGACATGTACACCACGGCGCCGGAGAGACCAATGATGAGGCCGCCCACAGCAGAACCGATGCTGGCGTTGATGAAGGCCTTCTTATCGGGCAGGGCGACACCGTAGATAGCGGGCTCGGTGACACCAAAGAAGAAGGCGGAGATCATGGCCGGCAGCGCGATACCGCGGAACTTCTCGTCCTTGTTCTTGAGATACATGGCGAAGAGCACGGCGCCCAGCGAGAAGGAGTGGGCGATAACGGAGCCCAGGATGTAGTCGTGGCCCAGAGTGGACAGGTTGACCAGCGCGATGGGCACGAGCGACCAGTGGAAGCCAAAGATGACCAGGCACATCCAGAAGGCACCGACGAGGGTGCAGCCCAGGAGGGAGCCGATCATGGGCAGGCCAAACAGCAGCGCGAAGAACTCACCAAGCAGGTTGGTGATGAGCGTGGCGATGGGGCCAATGACCAGATAGCCAAGGGTGACGGTAACGGTGACGACGATCAGCGGGGTGAAGAACATCTTCATAGAAGCGGGCATCCACTTCTTAACCCAGTGCTCGAGGGTGGAGCCAAACCAGACCATGAGCAGGATGGGGATAACGGAGCTGGTGTAACCCGAGGCAGGCATGATGAGCGGCAGGCCCAGGAACGTGGTGTACCAAGAGAAGGTGCCAGCAAAGCCGAGCTCGACGGAGCCGACAACCTCGCCCGAGGTCAGGGCAACCATGGTGGGATACACCAGGGCAAAGGCGATGGCCATGCCGTTGAACTCGCTCATCTTGAACTTCTTGGCCGCGGTAAAGCCAAGCACCACGGGCAGGAAGTAGAACATGCCGTCAGCGACGGTGTAGAGCAGCGTGTAGGCGCCGTCGTTGGCAAAGCTCGGGACCAGGAAGGTAGCGAGCGCCAGCAGGCCCTTCATGATACCGGCAGCGGCGAAGGTGCCGAGCATGGGGGCGAAGATGCCCGAGATGAGGTCGATGATCACATCGGTAACGCCCTTGGGAGCGGCATCGTCGTCATCGGCGTCGACGGCGCCGCCGTCGCTAAAACCGCCGGCCTTGAGAACGGCGTCGTAGACGTCCTCGACGATGTTGCCCACAACAACCTGGTACTGGCCGTTGGCGTGCATGACCTTGATGACGTTGGGCAGCTCGGAGATTGCCTCGTCATTGGCCTTCGACTCGTCCTTGAGCTTAAAACGAACACGGGTAATGCAGTGTGCGACGCATTTGACGTTGGACTTGCCGCCAACCAGCTCTACGATCTGGGCAGCAAGATCGTCATATTTACCTGCCATGATCTGTCCTCTCTTTTCCAAATTTCGACAAAAATATCCCCTACCGCGAGCCGGTACCTTGCCCGCAGTTAGAAACCAAAAAGAATTGTTGCGATTGCCGCCGGGCTGGCGGCTTTACTCACTCGGTCTGCGAAGCCGATCGCAGACGGTTGATATGCATCATCAGATACAAGAGCTCCTCGTCCGAGCAGCTCTGCTTGAACTCTTTCTCGAACACGCGGTTGATGGCGTACGCACACTGGTAGGCCTCGGGAAAATCGCGGGCGGCCTGCATAAACAGTGAGGAGTTCTCGGTCTGCGTGCAGCTGCCCTTAACAAGGCGGCGAACCAAAAAGCGCAGGTGCGCAAGAAAGCGAATGTAGCAGTACGACGCCGTGTCGAGCGAGCAGCCGAGCTGCTTTTCCACGGAATGGGTTACCTCGTCAAGCACGCGGGTGCTCTTCATGATGAAGTCCATGTCCTTGGCGCGGCCCATGCCGTCGACCTCGGCGTTAACGATGTGGAGCGCGATGCTCGTGGCCTCGTTCTGACCCAGCTTGGCGCCGGTGTGCTTTTGCACGATGGCGAGCGCGGCCTGACCGATTTCGAGCTCACGCGGGTAGATGAAAGCCACCTCATGCTCGAGCGGGTTGGGAGCGCTGATCTGGTCGTCGTCGCGCTGAACGGCAAACTGCAGGTGATCTGCCAGGATAAAGGGCAGGCCACCGGACAGCTTGCAACCAAGCTGCTGGGATGCGAAGCAGGCAATGTCGCTTGCCGCGAGCAGAACGTCGTCGGGAAGTGTGCCGACCATATCCTGCAGGCTCTCGGGAACGTTATAGAATTTGCGCTGGATGAGCGACTCATCGGCAAGCTCGTAGGGCATCTCGTGAAAACCGATGCCCTTGCCAAAGACAACAACCTCTCGGCCGTCATCGCTGGCGGCGAGAGCAACGTTATTGTTGATCTTCTTTAAAATGAGCATGAAAAAACTCCTCGGACATCGGCGCTAGACGACGGGGCGATATTCCTCGTCTTCTATTATGCGCAAGTGATGCCTCCCGAGGAGTAACAAACTTGTGAGCACGTGGGCGATTGTAGGATGAAACTTGCATGCAGCGTAAGCCCCATTGGTGCGAAAGTCCGCTGAACGGTAGGAAATCGCCTGTAAACGGCAAAACCACCACAAAGGTGCCTGGCCCCTTTGTGGTGGTTTTGGCTGATGCCCCGATGTTACTCGCGCGGGGTGCCGTAGGGGTTGTACAAATCTGCAAGAGCAAATGTGCCGGTAGTAGCATCAAAGTCGAGTTCGAGCACACAGCAGTTGCCAATGCGGTGCTTCATCTTGAGCGGCTCCACGCCCACGCCGCGCATGACCTGAGCCGCTGCGGCGCCATGGCTCACGCACAACACGCTCTCATGTCCAGGGCGCTGCATGAACTCGGTGATGGTCGCCATCATACGCTCGCGAAACTCGACTTCGCCCTCGCCGTCATACTGCTTGTAAAAATCGCCGTACGGCAGGCGCGGATTCAAATCCTCGCTCGCGCCCTCAAATTTGCCAAAGTTCCACTCCTTAAGGCCCTTGACGCGCTCGTAAGGCTGACCGGGGAACGCAAGCTCAAGCGTGTCGCACGCACGCTCGGACGTCGAACTGTACGCATGGTCAAACGTAAGGCCACGCCCTCGCAGGGTCGCACCGACAGTTTTAGCCTGCTCGATTCCCAGCTCGGTGAGCGGCGAGTCACACCAGCCCTGCTTGCGACGAAGCAAGTTAAAGAGCGTTTGACCGTGACGCATAAAGTACAGTTTTGACATGAGGCCTCCGTGATCGCAATCGTTTGTCAGCGATTATGACACCTTGAGCTAACTTTAAGTCAAAGCTTTTTTGCAAAAACCACCACAAAGATGCCTGTCCCTTTTTGGCATGTTATGGCAGCGCAGCGAGCCGGTTCCAAGTGCCCCAGGTCGCCCCGAAAGAGGAGCGACGCGTACTTTGGTACGCGAGCGACGGCTTGAGGGGCGAGATGGGGTGCTTGGGGCAGGCGCAGCGTCAAGCCTTAAAGGTGGTCTTGGATGAGATCGCAGATGGCTCGGGCGTCGTTGATGTTGATGGCTCGGGTCGCAAAGCCGGCGTCGAAGGCCTGACGCGCCAGGGCTTCGTTGCAGGCAAGGGCCAGCGTGCGACCGTCGACCAGGTCGAGCGAACTCTTGCCGCGCAGACGGTCGACGCCGGAGCGCGCGACCACGATGTTGTCGAAGCCCTCGGTCTTGTAGCCCTCGATGATCACTACATCGACATCGTTGTAGCGCGACAGCAGCTCGCGCGCGGGCATCTCGTCCTCCTCGCGCGTGTCGGCGTACTCCGCCCAGCGCGTGGCGCAGATGAGGCCAACGTGCTTGGATCCGGCCTGGTGATGGCGCCAGGTGTCCTTAGCGGGCACATCGATATCAAAGCCGTGATGTCCATGATGCCTGAGCGAACCCACGCGCAGGCCGCGGCGGGTAAGCTCGGCGATAACCTTCTCGACAAGCGTGGTCTTGCCCGAGTTCTGGTAGCCGATAAATGCGATCGCGGGGACGGCCGGGGCCGGAACTGCGGACGCGATGGCAACGGATGCGCTCGCGGGTGCGGCACCGTCGGCGGTCACGGACTCAACAGCAGCGGCCTGACGCTCGGCGCGATCCCACACGCCCGAGTGGCCGCCTTCCTTGTGCAGCAGGCGTACGTCGACGATCTCCATGCCGCGGTCGACGGCCTTGCACATGTCGTAGATGGTCAGGCACGCGGCGCTCACGCCAGTCAGGGCCTCCATCTCAATACCGGTCTTGCCCGTCACACCGGCTGTGACCAGCACGTGAAAGCCGACCTGCCCGTCTGCGCGTGACGGCGCCCAGCCCTCGGGCACGTCCTCGACGGGCGTCCCCGCCGGCGCGATAGGCTCGATATCGCACTTACTCTTGGTAACGAGCAGCGGATGGCACATGGGGATGATGTCACTCGTGCGCTTGATGGCCATGATGCCCGCTACGCGCGCGCAGGCAAGCACATCGCCCTTTTTGGCGCGATCCTGCAGCACCATGGCCTGCGTCTCGGGATGCATGAGGATGGTGCCCTCGGCGATGGCGATGCGATGGGTCTCGGCCTTGTCGGACACGTCGACCATACGAACCTCGCCCTTGGCATCCACATGCGTTAGCTCGTCGCGGCGGGCGTCGCGAGCGGGCTCGGCAGCAGCGCCGGCAGACGGCTGTGCGGTCGCGTCGGCGTTGCCAGCATTCGCCGCAGCCGTGACTTTGTGGGCAGACATCGCGGCCCTGCGAGCGGCCTTGGTGGCATCGGCGTACCTGCTCTTGGCCATATGATCCTCCTCCGATTTGGGACATAAATCGTTGCGTGCCCTCAATTATCGCGTGTTCCTGCGGTTTGTGGGCCACGGCATCGCGCCAAATCGAAAGCACCTGCATATCATCACCACGGCGCAGCGCCTCACGCACCGAATACTCGGCATCGCCGAACAGGCACGGACGCACGTTGCCGTCGGCCGTCAGGCGCAGGCGGTTGCAGCTCGCGCAAAATGGTTGGACATGGCGCTGATAAAGCCGACCGTTCCCGCCGCACCCGGAAAGCGCCAATAGCGCGCGGGACCCGTGCCGGCAGGAGCGTCGGTGATGTCGAGCGGCTCGAGCTCGCCCAGGCCCACCGTGGCGGCCCCGCATTGACGCGCGCCCGTAGCTCGTCGCTCGGCACGGTGTCGCTCGCATCCCACAGCGCCGGATTGAGCGTGGGCGCATGAGGGTCCACGGCGCAATGAGAGCTCGTACGCTCGTCGCCGATGGGCATGTATTCGATGAAGCGCAGGTGAATGGGACGGTCGACGGTCAGGCGCGCGAGGGCCGCCACATCTTGGTTGAGCCTGCGCACAACAACGCAGTTGACCTTGACGGGCTCAAAGCCCCAGGCCAGCGCCGCGTCGATGCCGGCCATGGTCTGCTCGAGCCGGCCCAAGCGGGTGATCTCTTCAAACAGCACGGGTCGAGCGTATCGAGTGAAATGTTGACGCGGTTAAGCCCGGCGTCTTTGAGCTGCGGCGCCAGCTTGGGCAGCAGGGCGCCATTGGTGGTAAGCGAGATGTCCTCGATCTGCGGAATCGCGCGGATGTCGCGAATGAGCGGGATGATACGGCGGCCGACCAGCGGCTCGCCACCCGTCAGGCGCACGCGGCGAATGCCTCCCCCGCCACCAGGCGCACAAAGCGGGCGATTTCCTCGGCGCTGAGCAGCTCGTCGTGCACGCGGGGCGCCACGCCTTCGGCCGGCATGCAGTAAATACAGCGGAAATTGCACTTGTCGGTAACGGCAATGCGCAGGTAGTTGATATCGCGGCCAAAGCCGTCATGTTGCACGTGCCCGTCCACGCAGCCCTCCCCTCACGCTGGTCTTTATTCGGCTCTTCGGGGGTTTGTGTGGGTTAGCCGCCCGGTAAAAGTGCCCGCCTAGCAG
>ERZ772816.1568-NODE-1568-length-18557-cov-5.491785_pt1 | contig 18557 bp, 28 predicted proteins | sample MGYA00511359_ERZ772816 | MGnify/ENA primary metagenome ERZ772816 (study PRJEB29015, sample SAMEA2737710) | human gut metagenome | biome: human gut; feature: human-associated habitat; material: faeces | place: China | collected 2012 ...
AGCGCTTGACTGGCAGTCAAGAGGTCAGCGGTTCGATCCCGCTTATCTCCACCAATCGGGTGCGCTGAGTATTCTTAATAAATGCTTGCTTTGAAAAAAGCAAGTTTTTTGTTTTATGTCCGCTTCCCTTTTGAAGCGGGCTTTTTTTATGCGGCGATTGCCGAAATGTCCAGTCCAGCGCTGAACTGCTCAAAGTCAATGTTGAAGTCGATATGCAGCCGATAGTCTCGATACACTTCCACACGCCGGATCAGGCAGCTCACAATCATTTTCTTTGACTCCGTGCTGGCGCTGTCGTACATATCCGCCCATGAAATAATATCGTCATACTGAGCGTTTAAGGCGTCCAGCATGGCCTGTCCCTCGTCGTAGGCCGCCTGCGCCGCCTCCATAGTGTGCTGAACTTCGAGACATTTTGTCTCACAGTCAGAAATCAAAGAACCAAGCAAATCCTGCGAAAAAGCACTTTCGCCCCGGAGAGATTTAATGACCTCTGCCCGGAGCGTATCAAGCTCGGCGGCGACCTTGGCGTAGTCTGATTTTGCACTTTTGAGAAGTGCCTTCCGTTCTTCCATCTTTTCACGGTAGCGGATATTAACGATCTCGCTTTTAGGGATTGCTTTCATCCGCTCAAAAATCTGCCGCACCACCTTATCAATGATACCGTCAAGTATATGCGCCGTGTAGCCCGTTTGCCCGTCACATTCGGTTTGCTTGCGTGTCTTGCCGTAGCAGATATACCGTACACGCTTTACAATGCGGTGAGCATCTTCCTTGCACGGATAAGCCTTGCCGTTGGTGGTGAGCGCCAGCCGGGAGCCACAATGCCCGCAAAAGACATTCCCGGCCAGCAAGGACTGACCACGGGTATTCAGCGGTACACGCCGTTCCTGTTCGGCGGAGTTGGCGCGGGAGGTACGAATGTGCTGTGCGGCCTCAAACAGCTCCGGCGCTATGATCTGCAAATGGGGCAGCGTTTGGGAGCGGCTTTCGCCGCTGCGAAGTACCCCAGTATATGTCAGATTGCAAATGATACCGCGAATGCTGGCGTGATGCCACATTTTACCCGTTCTCGCCCGATAGCCGAGGTTATTTAAGTAGGTGGCGATCCGTTGAGCACCGAAACCCTCATGCACATATTTGTCAAAGATGATCCGTACCACAGCGGCCTCGGCCTCGTTGACAGCCAGTTCAAAAACCTCGTGCTTGCGTTTATTGAAGCGTCCGCTTTTTACAAGGTCATACCCATAGGGAGCAAGACCGCCCTTGAAACCGCCGTCCTCGACAAGCTGGCCGAGAGCGGTTTTTGTGCGAATTGAAGTCTTTTCGCTTTCGCCGTCAGCCTGCCAGAAGCGGATGTAGTTGGTGAGCTTGTCCGTGTGATTATCAAAACGCTGCTCACCCTCCTGCGTACTCCAGACCCGGATGCCGTTCTTAACAAACCATTCCACCACAAAAGGCGTTTCGTCAGCGATACGCCCGATGCGGTCAAACATGAACACAAGCAGAATATCGAATTTTCCCTGTTTGGCTCGTTCCTTGATGATTTGCAGCTTGTCCCGGTTTTCGGCTCTAACCTTATGCCCGGACACGCCGTCCTCCTGCTCCTCGTGAACAATCGTCCAGCCCATTTTTTCACAGAAGCGATGGCACTCTCTGCGCTGCATGGGAATGTCGGCTTGGCTTTTGTCGTTGTAGTCCACCTGCTTGTCGGTGGACACGCGGTATAGGCAATCAACCCGATTACCTGTCATCATTCTGTTTTCTATCATATTGATCCGTCCTTTCATTTGTCGATGGGTCAACGAAAAAACGCAATCAATACGCGGGGAATATGAAGTTTTCAAGGTACATAGTATCTTCTACCATTATCATTATACCTCTGGACATCAGGGATCTCAAGGATGTTCCGAGATTGAAGTTTAGTAGTTTTCCCCGCAAATGAGGATATAAGAATTTGCTTCACATGGTGTACGGCTGCCGCATTATGGTTTTCCGCAAAGGTTGCGGTTACTTCAAAACCATTAACTGAAAGAACAGTCGTAGGCTTCGACATATATGACCTCCTTTTCCCATAAAACTTATCACATCTGTTTCCCGTTGTCCGTGGGGAAACGTGAAAGGACGGCACAAAAGCGCCGTCCTTTGACCTTGCCCCACCTCTGGCCACGATGACCAGAAGCAGCGGGACAGTTGTTTTCCGTTTCAATCCACAAAAGAGGGAGCCGCCGCGCCGGAATGGTTTGGGCTGTCATAAGACAGAAAGACCCGGTTTGACGGCTCCCTGTATGATTGTTGTGTGCCGTATTTGCCACGCATCCCCGGCACGGGGAGTATTCCAGACCGCCGATGGCTTCGGCTGCATAGCCCCACAGTACCGCTGCCCGTGGAGGGCTGGCGCATACCGCAGGGACTCCCCCTCAAGTCTGTGGGAGGGCGTGAGCAAGTTTCATTATCCTCCGCGCTGTCCTCGCGCCCGGTTTGCCAGCACCGGGTCAAAGGCTGCGTTGATCGCTCGGCCAGCTTGTCCATCACCTCCTGAACTGGCTGTCGTGGCGGCGCACCTTACGTCGCTATCACGCGGATTTCGTATCGGGAATACTGTCTATTCAGTTTTCAAGGCGAGGAAGAAAACTCCTCTCACCTATCAGGAGGTTTCGGGGGCAAATGTACTCCCTCTTACAGAGATTTTTTCAAAATATTTTTCATAGCGGCCAGCCCGCGCTCAATGGAGCAGCAGATGCGGCTCCGGCCAACGCCCTCGGCTGCCGCGATCTCGGCCTTGCTCATGCCGAGAAGATAGTGCTGGTACACACGCCGGGCCTGCGTGGGCGGGAGCTGGGTCAGCGCGTCATAGAGGGCAAACGTGGTTTCCCGCGCCTCAATGTACTCGTCCGGGGTCATGGGCTGGCGGAGCACGTCGGCCTCAAAGCCGGGATCGGTGTCCAGCGAGCACTCGCCATTTCTGCGCTTCTGCCGCTTGTAGCTGTCGCACAGGCGGCCTCCCATAGAGAGGGCGGCGGCGATCTCGTCCGAAACTTCCAGCATCACGTTTTCGGTCATATAGGGGTAATACCGTTTCAGGTTGATAGTCGTCATAATTGTCCTCCATTTCAAAAGGTGGTTGGTGAGTGCGGATTGAAATGGAGAACAGGAGGCCCCCGGCACCTTGGAGCCTCTGGCCACCGTGACCAGAAGCAGGGGCATATAAAAACGCCCGCATAGCATGACGCTATACGGACGCACGAAACCACATTATCATATTTGTACTGGTATATTGCACCTTTGCAGCCGGACTGTCCCGGAGGGGGAGCTACGCTTTTTTTAGCTGGTGAATATTATGCGTACCATGAAAAAGCAAAATGAACACGACGATCCCTCCTTAGAAACCGCCGTGTTCCTCATAAAGTCGTCGTATAATGCGGCGGCTTTAATTGACAGCCGCCGAAAACAAAAGAGCCGATAACTCGCGCCTAATGGCTAACGGGTTATCGGCTCTGCGTCTCTGCGTCTGGCTCTTTGATAACTGAAATATTAAGTTGTTTGACACATATTAGTGTCTCTTTCTTGCATTTGGGGCAAAATAACGGAAAATTCTCAAGTATCGTATCTGGCCGAATTTTAATTCGTGTCTTGCGTTCGCAAACGGGGCAAGTTACCCATTCCATTTTTCCGCGTCCTTGACACTGATTTCCACATTTCTTGTCGTGCTATCATAGGTTGGGCAGACAAGAAGTTCTTTTTCCAGAGTTGTACCGTCTTTCAGTTTGAGGCTCACAGTGATATTGATTTCATCAGCAGACCACTGACCGTTATCATCTGCAATTCTGTACTCGAGGAAAACTTCGGACGAACGCTGATCATCATTGTTGACAGTATATGTGTTGCCAACATAGGAGTAACTATAAATGCCATCAGCCGAGCGTCTTGTTGCGTATACAGGAAACTCGCCAACGGACGCATCTTCCAGCAGTTCTTGGGTGGCAAACCATGCATTGTTATTTTCCAGATCGGACAAACTTTGAGCATTTTCTTCACCGTTAATCGTATACGAAACAGACTCGATGTCGCTGTTTTCACAGACAATACGAAACAGGAAGTTTTCTCTTCCCTGGCCGTTTCCTTCGTCATATCTTGCATAAAAGCCAGAATTGATAGACATATCGTCAGTAATGACAACGGGGGTAGTTCCAATTTCATATCCCGTTCCATCGGCAGCATACGCAGTCATTACAAGACTAAAGCCGGGAGTGGTGGGAGTGGAGGAAAACAAGACCCCAGCCAAAACGAAGCACAGACAGGCTGCAACAGCTCCCCACTTAATCCACTTCGGTTGTTTTCTTGCTTTTCTTGCAGGGGCCGCTTCAACAATGTACTCTTCATTCACTTGGCCGATAGCATTCAAAATGCGTTTTTCTTTCATAAGTTAATACCTTCCTTCTCCAATAATTGCCGCAGCTCATTTCGTGAACGCAGCAAAGACATTTTTACTTTGCTTTCGCTGATCGAATAGTCGGTGGAAATTTCTTTTATAGGACTCAAATACCAATAGCGGCGCATAAAAATCTTGCGCCTCTCTTTGGGGAGTGAAGCAAGAAAACAGTTGAACACTTCTGCTAACGCTAAATCGTCAATAATTTGCTCAGCATCGCCAGTAGCCGGAATACAATCATGTAGTTCCTCAAGGGCAAGCATGGTTTGCCCGGCTCCGCGTTTTTCGGTATTGTATTGATCCCATTTGTTTAAGGATAAATTGCGAGTGATTTTTCCAAGGAAAGTGGACAATCTGTTGGGGCGATGCGACGGCATGGATCTCCATGCATTCATGTATGTATCGTTGACACATTCCTCGCTGTCCTCATTATTATGCAAAATGTTATAAGCGATATAGTGACAATACTTGCCGTATTTATTCGCCGTTTCGGATATGGCATTTTCAGAGCGAGCCCAAAATAAGTCCACAATTTGCTTATCCTCCATGCGTACCTCCTTTCCCTTGTGATAAGGCCTTTCACCCTAATACACAGGATAACTGCTTACTTCGTCACAATATTTTTGAAATATTATTTTTATTTTAATAGCCATATATAACAAACACAAGGATTATGAAATTAAATACTACCTATATATAAAATTGCGTTTCGTTCAAATGATATTACCCGAAATGTAAAATAAGATAGGGGTGATGTGAGAATGTACCAAGATGAAAGACGCCTTGATTTCCATGCTTTGGGCCGGGAGATCAAGCGCAAAAGAGAGGCAAAGGGCTGGACACAGGAGTATCTTGCGCAGCTTGTAGATCGTACTCCTCGATCTATCATGTACATAGAAAATCGCGGCCAGCACCCAAGCCTTAATACCTTTTATCAGCTTGTCACCCTGTTGGAGATTTCCGTGGATCAGTTCTTTTATCCGACCAATGAGAACAGCGAAAGCGACTGTCGAAGGCACATTGATGTGCTTTTGAGTTCAATGGACGAAAGAGAACTAACCATCGTTGAAGCCACAGCAGAGGGGCTTAAAAAGGCAAGAGAAACGGTGGAAGTGTAAAAAACGCAACCACCGTTTTTTTGCACCCTTTCCGGGGGTACGCACTAACGGCAAGCAAGGCAAGTGTATTGACACTTGCAATTTCCGCGCTGCGGAAATGCTTGTTGGGGTGCCCCCAAACCCGCTGGACTTCTGGACACCGTGACCAGAAGAAATGTTGTCTGCGTCGCCGTCCCTAACGGGCCTGCTCCTTATTGCGCTGGTTGTCCGTCAGCCCGCGCAGATGATCCACGCTGCCCTTGACTGCCACCAGCTCCCGCATATCCTGCTGGGCCTTGCGGTATTCCAAATAAAGAGCTTTTTTCCGTGCTGCCAGTTGGCGGCGTTTTTCTTTTAGTACATCCATTTTGGGGAGCTTCTCGCCGCCCAGCAGCTCGGCCATTGTCGCCTTTACAGCCCGGTAGTCGGCCAGTTCCGCCTCATGCTCGGCAAGGTATTTCCGGCTGTACTTGGCGGCCTTGTACCCATCGAACGCGGGGCGGGTCTTGGCGTACTGCACCACGGCGGCCATCAGATCGGACACACGGGAAAGCTCGGCCTCGGTCTGCTGAATGTCCCCGGCCAGCGTGTGAAAACGCTCTGTGGCGGCGTCGGTCTTTGCGGCCAAATCGTCATATTCAAATAGCTGGTGCTCTTTCAGATATTGCAGCGCGGCAGCCATCTGTTTGAGGTTATACACCTTGGCCCAGCGTTCATAGGCGGGGCCTTTGCCCTGACGCATCCTCTCCTGAATATCGATCAGCAGATTGACACGGCGGGGTGCGGGCGCTTTCCGCGCCGTGGCCGTTCGTGTGGGAGCCTTGCCGTCAATGACGGCCTGCACGTCCTCGGGGCCGTAGCCGTCCCCCAGCGTGGCCGCCCGGAAACGGGCCGCCCGCTGTTGTCCTGGCACAAGGAATGAGATCGCGCCGCCGCGCCCGTGCTTGACCTGTATGCCTGCCGTTTCCATGCGCCGGAGAAAATCTGCGAAGTCCACGGGGCGCTCCGTCAGGGCCGCGTCAATGGCAAGGCGGATCTGTTCTTTCTGTGAGAGCTTTTGATTTTCGCCCAGCCATTGACCGTAGTGCAGATACCGTCCCTTGCTGTGGAGCTTGGGATTTGCAATCACGGATAGGTCGTGCTCCAGACATACCCGGTCAGACAGCCGCCGCAGGGCAAATGAGGAGCCGATGAAGTTGCGAAACTTCCGGGAGCGGTCATAGGCGGTGGAATTGTAGTAAATGTGATTGTGAATGTGCTCCTTGTCTATATGGGTACAGACAAAAAATTGATACTTGCCCTTTGTCCAGCGCATCGCCGTTTCATAGCCGATGCGGTTGGCCTCCTCCGCCGTCACCTCACCGTGAGGGAACGCCTGCCGGATCTGGTAGCACAGCGCCCCGTGTCCGGCCCTGCGGTCGGTTTCGCCCTGATACTGATTTTTGACCAACATGAACTCGGCGTGTGCCGTGGCCGGATCGCAGAGGTAGGAGGAAACGGCCCCCAGCTTCTCCGGGTTCAGGCCATAGTCAAAGCGGTCTTTCAGGCTTTGCAGGGCCGTCCGCTTATCGGCCCGCTTGTGGGATTTGAGGTAGGTTGTGGCCGTAGGCATCCCTCCTTTCCATACGACAAACGGCGGATGGGATCAGCCGCCATTTTCTGCATCTTCTGGCCACCGTGACCAGAACTCAGCCCGTGATGAAGCCCCGCAGGGAGCCGTTCAGCTCGTCCAGCTTGGCAAGCAGCCATCCGGCCAGCGCAGGCAGGCCAAAGGGTGAAATGGCAAACGCCATCAGCAGCCCCGCGATCCCCGTGGAAATGTCTTTCTCCACAAACAGCATCAGGACACTCAGCAGCCCCAGCACCGATGCGAGGATGGAGAGCAAACCAGCGGAAAGACTCAGCAGGAACGAGAGCACGGCCACAAGCAGGGTCAGCACCAGCACAAAGGGAGCGGCAAGGATTTTGAATATGATCCGCATAGGGGGTTCCTCCTTTTTCCTGTATATGTCTATTATAACTCTGAAAAAATCGGCACTCAAGGATGTCCCGGCCCTCCGCACTTCTGGTCTCGTCGCCACAAACTGCGTTTTGCTCCTTTGTCCGCAAGCGGCCAAAATCCGCACACTCCGTTGCGACTCCTCTTCCCACAAAGTCAAATGACTTTGTGGGAGCCCTTTTATCCAGAAGCAGGGACAGCCGGGGAACGGCGCGGGGCCGTTCCCCCTGTGTCACATCGTTACAATGGCGGAGAGCTGGGCCAGCAGATCAGACAGCGGCCCCCACAGGTCGGCATAGTCCTTTTGCAGACGCTTCAGCTCGTCCGGGTACAGGCCGCCGTAGCTGTTGGCATGGATGGCCGCCTGATTGAGATTGTTTGCACAGCGCCGCTGGAGCGACACAAGCTCCTTGACAGGTTCAAGGTCAACGTGGAGCACATAGCCGCCCAGCGCCATTTTTCGGATATAGGCGCTCATGTTGCGGATGCCCGCCTCGGCCATGCGCTCCCGAATGACCTCCAGCTCGTCAGGCCGTACCCATACATAGATGGGGACGCTGCGGACGCGCTTCTTTGTCAACGCGCCTCACGCTCCCGGCTGCGGCGCTTGGGCGGATGCTCCCGTACCCTGTCCAGCGGCTTATCCTCCGGGGGCGGCGCAGGCAGATTGTTGATGATGCCGTCGATCTGATTATAATTTTGCTCCATAGAAAGCTCGGCGTTCTTGTTGGGATTGCGTTCCTGATCCATAAATGCCCTCCTATCTCTCGCCCCGGTCAGGGGCGTTTTTCTTTGGGGCAGCTTGGCCCCGGTCAGCCTCGGCCTGTTTTGCGGCGGTTTTCATCTGCTCCCGGATCGAACGGGGCCTGTCGGGATTGTCAGGCGCAGGCCGCAGCTCATAGTCAGACGCCTGCCGTTTCGTCAATGGCCGCGTGTAGGTCAAATGCCCCCACGCCAGAAATGATCCATTTTCAACCGGGACGCGCTGATCGTAGTTGACGATCTCATCCGGGGCGTTACGGGGCGGCTTGGGGAATGTCCCAATGTCCACAGGGCGCTGGGTAGAGTAATACTTGTAAAGGCCGGGAGCCTCGACCTGCCTGACATCGACGTTGTAAAGGCGCTGATATTCCTGCACCCGCGCCGCAAAGTCCTGTTCCAGAGCGGCACGGTCGCTACCGTAATGCCCCCATTCATACTGCCGCTGGCCGTCCTTGTCGTCATAGCAAGCCCATGTGACATAGGGCGAGGGAGCGGTAGGATGATGCCCCAGCGCAAAGCCCCTGCCATTTTCCAGCATGACGGCCTGAATGATCTCATAGCCTTGGTTTTTGTCCATACGACCTCCTTTCCAAAATGTTAGCAATATTTCTGCAAAACCGGGCGGGGCTATGAAATCATACGCCCCGCCCATGAAGCGGCCCCGGAAAACCCTGCAATCAAGAGTGTTTTCCGGGGTCAAATGCTCACGGTCTACCCCGGTATTTCCGCATATAGCCGCGCTGCTTCTGCCGCCTTGCAGCACGGGCGCAGGTCGGGGAGCAGTACCGCTGCCGCCCGTCCGGGAGAAAGGCCCTGCCGCACACCGGGCAAGGACGGGTTTCCGTGATACGCTCCACGGTCAGCGACCTTTCCAGCACGGGATCAAGGGGCAGCACCGCCGAACGGAAATAGCGGCAATATGCCCCTGTCCAGCATTTCCCCAGCATATAGCACTCTTTATCTTGTTTCCACAGAAAACATTATGTAAATCGAATCTTTCAACTTGTAGGAAGGTCAGACTACATGATACAATAGCATAAATAATGACTGGGAGTTCGCATTATGTTGCTTTATTTACAGATGCTTGAAACTCCAGAGGAGAAGTCGCTGTTTGAACAGATCTATCTGGAGTACCGTGGCCTCATGTATCATGTGGCCTACGAAATTTTACATAACGATCAGGATGCCGAGGACGCTGTGCATCAGGCTTTCGTAAAAATAGTAGAAAATATTAAAAAAATTGATGATCCGGTGTGTCCAAAAACGCATGGCTATGTCGTTACAATAGTTGAACACCAAGCGATAGATCAGTACAGAAAGCGGCAAAAATACCAAACTGTCGAACTGATCGAAGAAATTCAAGGCACAAATGCTCATTATGAAGGGGACAACGATTTGACAAAATGTATTTTGCAACTGCCTGCCAGGTATCGTGAAATGATTTTGCTACGCTATCATTATGGGTACACTGTCAGGGAAATTGCAAAGATGTTGGAACTGTCGTTGTCGGCCACAATTAAACTGGATCAACGGGCTAAAACCAAATTGAAAAAACTATGTGAGGAGGCGGGAATCCTGTGATAAGCGATGAAATGCTGAAAAAAGCGACGGCTGAAGCGGATCAGGCAATCAGGGATTCGCTCCCCGCTCCAGCAGAATGTGAACATGAGTTTTCGCCATCGTTTCAACGAAAAATGCGCCGCACCTTTCGCAAAGCAAAATATCCTGTGATCTACAAACTGCCCAAATATGCAGCTTGCTTTGTTCTTGTGGTTGTTCTCGCCAGTAGCACTTGGCTGACTGTTGACGCAGAAGCGCGAGCCGCCTTTTTTGCGTGGGTGCGTGAACAATATGAAACATTCATTGAATATCGCTTTGTTGGAGATACCACACAGAATGATAAGTCAAAGCAATATGAATTAACGCAGTTACCGGACGGATTTTTCGAGACCAACAGAATGGAGTCGAAAGGAAACGCAGTAGTCATATATCAAAACGGGTCCGGAAAAACCATTCAATTTACCTATTCGCAAGGTGATGATTCCATAAGTCTATTTCTCGAAAGTAACACTTCTGATGTTCAAATTGTTCGCATCGGGAATATTGACGCGGAGTTTTACCTTTCAAGTGATCCTGATATATCAAATGGCTTGGTTTGGCAATCAGAAGATAGGAATACGTTTTTTTGTATTACATCCACTTTACCCCAAGAGGTTATGCTTCGATTGGCGGAAAGCGTACAAGCAAAAAAATAAATTTGTTAACAGATGTCCAAAATGACCCCTTTCATTCGTTTAAGAAGTAAAACGAATGAAAGGGGTCATTTCTTTGAAAAAACGAATTATTCCGCTTGTACTATTGCTCGCCATGCTACTGTCACTTCCAGCATATGCGGTATCTCCCCGTGTGATGACAATTCTACCTGCAATCTCTTTTGATGGCACAACCGCCAACTGTCGTGTTTCTGTTTCTGCTGATAGATCAACTGATCAGATAAGTGCCGTTATCCAACTTTGGAATGGCTCCACACGTATTGCGCGTTGGACTGACTCCGGGACTGGATACCTTCTTTTCTCTAATTCAGCTACTGTTTCAAAAGGCAAAACCTATGAGTTAACCGTTGATGTGAAAATAAATGGTGTCTCAAAGCCACAAGTTTCAATCGAAGGTACTTGCAAATAAATCATAATTATCTCTATCCTTCTATCACTTGGTCTAATGATTTTGATGAGTCCTGCCTCATTTGTGAGCACCAGTTTCTCCGAGGACAACATGCACAAAAGCTATCAGGATGTAATCGATAGCGCTGTCGTATACGGAGTTCCTCTCGATTTGACCTATGAAGATTATATAAGCAATTATCTACCATCCTATGGTTACTGTTTTTTCAATTCGATTTCCGGAAGTTCGGCAGATCCTTGGTGATCATTAGGTGCGACAAAAAATTCCTTTATGAGCACTGTCCAAAATAAACCTTCATATTCGTTTATAGAGGTAAAAGATCTTAAAACAAAATGAAAGATTGATTTTTAGTAAAACTTGAACTTATAAAGAGGTGAGTCCAATGGTTTAAGATTTTGCTTTAAAGCGAATTGACGTCCCCGATTTTCTAACAAAAGGGAGGAATTAAAGTATGAAAAAGCTGAAGATTTTGTTCTCCATGATCTGCACCATTGCCATTATTTCTTCGCTGTGCGTTCCGGCTTTTGCGTATAGCGACGGCGACCGCGAAGTTCTGTACTATAACTTCAACATTGGTACCGGTGAACTGGTCGGCTGCTCCTCGTCCAGCATGAAGCGTCTCTACAACCGCGAATGGGTCGTAACGGTGAGTAGCCGCTCCAATAACCGTTACACCATCACCTATGGAATGCTCGACAACAACGCGACCGAGTGGGACAATGCGCTCGTGAGCAACACGACCTCGCGTTCCGGGACCGGGAACTTCGGTTCCACCTATCCTAGTTCTTCGTCCATCGGTTCTCGCCTTTACCTCGGTGCCCTCATCAATTTCAACGATGTCAACCGTGGCGTCAAGACAAGTGGACAATGGAGTACGGATGCGGCTAGGTAATTTCCAACAATGCAAGGAGTGATGGGAGGTGCACGGCAATTCCCATCACTCCTTGTTGCTTTATGGTGGTATATATGAAAAAAACAAGAATGATCTGGATCGGCACACTCCTTTGTCTATTACTCACAGCCTGCCAGCCAGCCCCAGGCGAACCTGCAAACTCTGATACCGACAGCACTGCGGACACCTCTGTCTCACAGTCCGGCAATCCAGTTGAGGATGGCACAAATGTAGGAAACGATATAGCCTCCATTTCAGATGCAAATATGGAGCTGGTGCGCAGCGTGAATGGAACTGCGATAGAAGAAACCATAACTACGGCTGATGGAAAGCAGATTCTTCTCAATGCTCAGGTAAATACCGAAAGTGTCGAAACTATTCAGCAGTATCAATATGAGGTGCTTCCTGTTACGGACGAACTGCGTGAAACACTATTCACTACATTTTTCGGTGCGCGCGCTTCTGAGGCCATTTATGACCAGCGCAACGATGTCTGGGAACTTCACAACTCTGAAGCAATCGGTGACTATTATCTCTATGAGCACACCATTGCTATGGCTGGGGAGAGCGTACCTGGAGAAGAAATCTTTACATTGGGATACCGGGATGTAAACCTATATCCCTTTGAAGATAACCTGTTGTCCTCCTCTGCGGAATGCGGTGTATCTATCCCTCTGGAGGATGTAATTTCTTTGTGCGGTACCATTACAGACGCCATTGCTCCCCAAAACAGCTATACCGCAGACACCGTGCTGCCTTACGGCAACCAAGGGCGGCGGCCTTATTATACGATTTTCTTCCGACGCACCGCAGGCGGAATGCCCATCATAGGTTACAATGACCTTTATTTTTTGGTGGATAGTAATGGTATCCAAACAATCAGCGGTGCCCTTTACGGGCTGACGGCACAGCCGCTTTCCTCTGAGCTTCTCTCCCTTGAGGATGCGGTCGCATCTCTGCGGGAAAACACCAGTCTTATTGATTTCTATGGTGAAGATACCCTTTCTGTCGGCGCCATTTCTTTAGAATATATTGTAACGCTGACAGAAACACAGGAGGCGGTTGCCATTCCTGCCTGGCGTTTTCAAATCGGAACGAATGATAACTCCTTGATGATCAACCGCAGGCGAGTTCTGGCAGTAAATGCTGTTACCGGGGAACTGATACAAGGAGAGCGAGGGAGGTCCTTTTGAGTAAATCTTTGCGATTTCGGCTTCGAGCCGCCATCTTTTCCTGGCCGATGCTGGCCAGCATCATTGTAGGAGTATTTCTGCTTCTATGGAATCAGATTTACTACTGGATTCTATACTGTATCTCGTATGAACCGATTCCCCTGAGCGCCATGTGCACGACTTTTCTTGATTCCATTTTCCGGGCAAATGACCTGGGCGGTTTTGGCATATTTGCTACGATTCTGGCTGTCCTGCCTGCGTCCACTCTATTCTGTGAAGATTACAACAGTGGCTACTGTAAGGCGATTTTGTGTCGGGTGGAACGAAAACGCTATCTTCGGGAAACCTTGCTCTGTTCCGGCATTTCCGGCGGGTTGGCTGTTTTTCTACCCGTTCTGCTCAGCGATATAGTTTGGATCATAAATGGTGAGCCGAACACCGGGGAGCAGATGGGAATCAACTATTTTACAGTCTTTGATGGAACTGTATATGGGGAATTACAGTTTGTCTGGAACGGCTTTTTTCTGGTGCTGTTCCTACTTTTGCTGGCCTTTCTGTTCGGCGCATCCTGGTCCGTGATTGGGTTATGCGTCTCTGCACTTATTCCGAATCGCTACATTACTCTGGCCGCTCCCTTTGCACTGTTCTTCGGTGCACACCTGATTCTCTACCGATTGGATAAACCACTGCTGTTCAGCCCCGCCAATGTTCTGATGCCGGCTACAGACTTCATTCCATTCCCAGCTTTCCCGCTGTTGTACCAGCTGGGGATGCTGGCACTGGCTTCAGCTTTATGCTGGAAACTGCTCGAAAGGAGGCTGCGGGATGTTTAAGATCTGTGCACATCAATTCCGACAGGCCTTTTTCTCGCCGCGGCTATACCTGGCGTTGATTTTGGGCTGTACTATTCAAATCATCAGCGTGTTTCCTCTGTTGGATTTTTCAAAAGCCATGGGTGAACCCCTTGGAATTTTTGAGGCATTCATTTATTTCAATACTGATACCTATACAGCGACCTGCGCTTTTCTGGGTGCTGTTTTAATGGTGTCCGATATACCATTTTCCAGCCAGAACGAAACATACACCCTCCTGCGAGTATCCCGCAAGACCTGGGTCGCCGGAAAAGTTCTTTACTTGCTTGGTATTAGCGCAGTGTATTATCTTGTGCTATTTATTGCTGGCGCATTGTTTATTTCAGAAAATGCCTTTGTTGCTAATATATGGAGTCTGCCTCTTACTGTTCTTGTACAGAATCAGGCGCCTGAACTGGCTTGGGAATACCAGGTTTCCTTCCCATACGGGCATTTGCTGACACTGACACCAGCCATAGCCTGCGTATTAAGTTACCTGCTTAGTGTGTGCTATGTTTTTGTAATGAGTCTCATCATTTTCTGGCTTAATCTGCGCATCTCTAAGGTACTCAGTTACCTGGCTGCTGTACTGGTTCATGTGGCAGGATACATTCTGACCATTGGTTTTTTGACTGATTCTTACCGAAAGTTTTCTCTTCTAGCGAACAGCCTGCTCATGTACCACAATATCAACGGTTCGGAAGTGGAAACTGCATACCTGGCACTGCCACAATCGTTCCTGGTCTATGCCGCTGTTGCTGTGATGCTGTTTCTTTTGATTCTACATGCGATCCACAGTTACGATTTCCGTATTACAGTGGGGACAAAGCAATGAAAGGACGCCTATTTACACGGGTTTTTGACCATCATACATTTGCCTGCTATTTTGCTGCAATAGCCCTCATGCTGTTCCTTGTCGGTGGTCATCGCTCTCCGCTGTTGTTCTTCATGGGGTTTTCTGCCCAAGATGGCGCTGGTGGGCTGGATATTATGAGAACGATGGAATGGAATCTTTGTGTTCTTCCGCCCGTCTCTGCAAGCATTCTTTTTCTGATGCCTGAACTGGGAGCACTAAGCACCTATACTATCGTGCGGTCCAAAAACATCCGCCGTTGGTGGCTGATGCGTCTGGCTGCAGTAGTTGTGATCAACTATGTATTTTTTCTTTTTGCACTGGTCCTACTGTCCCTCATTTCTGGCGCAGAGCTGTTGTTGGCAGAATGGTCCACAGCTGCGGTTCTGTTTCCACTGCACACCACACTTCTCTCATCCCTCTGTGCTGGCGGTATGATCCTGTTTACCAGCCGAGCAACCATCATCTTTTATCTTTTGGTCGAGTGTGGTCTGTTAGCAGTCGGAATGGCTTACCCACCAGTCAGCTTATTTCTTCCACCCTACTGGGGCATGGCGCAGGCAATGGGCGACCGCTTCAGTTCTGCGGTGGCGGTCAGTGTGTTTCTGTTGATCGTGCTGAACCTTGGCATTATATACTGGCTGAGTCGGCATAACCCGGCAGCAAATCCACAAAGCAAGTAATAGGAGGGATTTTATGGAATCTATTATTGAAGTACAGGATGTTACAAAGTCCTTTAAAGGAGCCACCGTACTCCGGCAAATCAATATCTCTTTTGAGAAGGGGAAAATTCATGGAATCATTGGGCGAAATGGCTCCGGAAAAACAGTGCTGATTAAAACTATCTGCGGCCTGATCCACCCAGATCAAGGAAAGGTGATTGTAGATGGAAAAGTTATTGGGAAAGATGTGGATTTTCCAGAAAGCATTGGTGCCATCATCGAAGCTCCTGGATTTCTGCCATCGGTCAGCGCCTTCCGAAACCTGTCTTATCTGGCGTCACTGCGGGGGCGCATTGGGAGAGACGAGATTCGTGCTGCCATATCCTTTGTTGGTCTCGACCCGGATGATAAGAAAGCGGTGGGGAAGTACTCCCTTGGTATGAAACAACGCTTAGGGTTGGCTCAGGCTATTATGGAAGATCCAGATATTTTGCTTTTGGATGAACCAATGAACGGTTTGGATAATAGTGGCGTCTCAGAAATGCGAAACTATCTATTACAGCTCCGGGAAAAAGGAAAGACTATTTTGCTGATTTCTCATAGCATAGAAGACATCAACACCCTTTGCGATACAGTTCATGAAATGGATCATGGCGTCTTAACCGAGAAAGAACACATTTCTTCCGAGTGTCTCGACCATAATCTTAAGAATTAAGTCATAAAACCTGCGTTTTTTCGATCTCTACACCACTTTTTTCATCCGTAAGTATCTGTTCACCTGTACGGTTCAAGGGGGTACAAAAATGGACTGCCCCCCAGGCAACATACGAACCGGGCGGCAATTTTGCCGCCCGGTTTTTGTTTCAAAGCCATCTGCAAAGGAGTAGGAATCCGCTGTTGGCAAAGTGGCAGACTGCTCCCCAGGTGTGGGATCAGGGGCGTTACAGGCATCCGCAGGGGCGCTTTCCGGCTGCACTGCCGGGGATTCATCAGACGAATCATCTTCCGGCACAGGGGCGTTTTCCGGCTCGTCAGTGCAGGGTAAGTCAGAGCATAAGGTATAGAGATTGCTGGTCTGTCCGCCGTTCTTACGCTCGTCAAATCGGGCCTGCTTAACGATATATCCCGCCTTCACCAATTCATCCAACACCCGCTTTACGGTGGACACCCCATAGCCGCACTTGGCGGCTATGGTCTTGATAGAGGGGAAGCACTCGCCCTCTTTGTTGCAATGCAGAACCAGGACTTGCAGCACAAGCCGCGCTCTGGGCTTCAGTTCAGAAGAAAATGCCCGCTGCATATACTCAAACTTTGCCATATTCCAATCCTCCCAATCATGTCTTACTGTTACAGGCGCTTTTCTCCTGCAATATACTTCTCCACCAGCGGCCGGTAAATCTGTTCGTTGGCCCGTTTCGCAAACAGGTCGTGGGATGCAGCCGCAATCTGCACATCTTCCACAAAGAGTTCCATACAGTATTCCTGAATTTCCTGCGGCACACAGATCGCCACCGGGCGTACTTCCAACGAACCGCACTCGGACAACGCCCTGTGGAACACCGGAATCTCATATCACAAGCGTTGAGCCTGACGGGGGGCGGCTTCGTCCCTGTCCTTTGCTTTTAATCCTGCTCGAACATTTTCAGAGAGTTCAGGATCGATGCCACACCATCCTGCCCACCAAACCATTGTTCCAATTCTGCTCCGTCTGCGGGCGGCATAGGTTCGGATGCAGCGGAGATAGCCGCATCCTGCTGTGCGGTGGAAGGCTTCGGCTCGGGCTGCTTTTTCAGGTAGCTCTGGTTCTTTGCCAGGATGGCAAGGATCATCTCCTCCAGCGCCGCCTGATTTGGAACCGGAACAGATACCTCCGGTGTCTCCTTGCAGTTGATATAGTGCAGGACAGCGCTGACAAGAAACTGCGCTTTGCTGCGGCCTTGCCGGTTGAGCAGGTCGATCACCGCTTTATGCTGTGGGTCACAGATGTTGAAGCGAATCGTGAATTTCCCGGGGTCCTTCTTGTCGGTCATAGCACTCACCGCCCGCTGTGCTGAAGCCGGTAAAGATACTCATACCCCTTGGCATTGGCATTGATGTCCTCCACAAAAATCGCCTGCCCGATTTTTCCGGACGCTTCGATCTGCCGGCGCAGCAGAGTAGCGCCCCCGCCCAGGAAGATCACTTTGCCGGACTTGAGTTCCAGCATCCGCTCCCGCAGGCCGCTGAGCAGGTCGTTGATAAATTCCTGTGCCTCCCGTTCTGCCAGAGCGATGACCTCCGGCGCCGCATCCTGATCCTCGCCGCGCAGGATCCGGTCGATCTCGCTTTCCTCCAGCAGAATGTCCAGCTCGGCATTTGCTTTTGCGCAGATGCGGTTATAGAGCAGGATCACACCGTTTTCCAGAGAATCACAGGCTGCCATGTCCGGCACACCGTTCCGCAAACGCACATAATCCGCCGTAAAGCCGCCGATATCGACCACCAGCGCTCTGGGGAATGAGGCGAGGTTTTTTACCGTGGCCGCAGCGGCGGAAAAGGACTGCGGGAAACAGGCTGTGTTTTCAATGAAAATGGCATAGGGCTTTCCCTTAAACTGAAAGGCCACCGCACCCCGCCCGTTGAAATAGTTGATAAACCGCTTTGCCTGCACGCCAAAATGCGCGGGAGGAAGGCCGACCGCCAGCTGCACGCGCATGAGGCTGCCGCTGTACTGTCCCATCGCTTCGATCTCATGCGCGATGGCAAAAAGCGTCAGAATGAAGAAGCGTTCATCCTCCGTTTTATCTCTGCGGTAGGGGATCCGCTGATCGGTCAATGTGTAATACTTCCCCCGATAGGCCAATGCGTCCGTTCCGAAGCCGGGCGTGTCACTCTGGATAAGCCCGGAGGTAAACGGCGGCGTATGGACGGTTTTGATTTGTTTGTTCCCGTGATCGACAGCAATTAACATGGCTATGTACCTCCTATACTTCTCTTATACGGATGTAATACGCATAAGAGCAACAAAAATCGGATCGTTCCGGAAAAAATATGCCTGTACACAAAGAAAAAGCCGGAGGCCGCGATGCGGCTCCCGGCTTTCTGCGTCTGAACAACTGGGTTATTTTGCGAAGAAATATGTGTAGAGGTTATAGTCCCGCTCCCGGGTAATCAAG
>ERZ772816.1602-NODE-1602-length-18242-cov-72.465552_pt1 | contig 18242 bp, 17 predicted proteins | sample MGYA00511359_ERZ772816 | MGnify/ENA primary metagenome ERZ772816 (study PRJEB29015, sample SAMEA2737710) | human gut metagenome | biome: human gut; feature: human-associated habitat; material: faeces | place: China | collected 2012 ...
AGGACGTTTAGACGCAAGAAGGACGCTGAAGAGCTTAGTTGCGGATTTGAGGATTTTCAGAAAGCTCCATATATTAGCCCCCGGAAATTGAAAGCCAAAGACGGGGAGGCGCCGAACCGCCGATAGCCGGAAATTCCGTAATCAACTTTTTTTATAAACTTTAAAACTTTGAGAATATGGCATTTAAAGCGTCATTTAAGTTTTCAGACTCAAGAGAGTTTGATGTATTGAGATGGGATGTCAAGTTCAATCGTGATGTGGACCCCAAAGGCCGTCCGGCATCTGACATCTATGGTGGTAAAATCTATGTGGAGGTTGAATCTACTCCCGATACCATTGTGTTGGACAAGATGTTCAAACAGTATCAGCCCGTAAACGGAAACATCGTCTTCAAGAAAGCGGATGAGGATGCCAAGATGAAGGAACTGGTATTTGAGAACGGTTACGTGGTGGAATACGAGGAGGCACTGAATGTGGCCAACCCCTATCCGATGACAATCAAGTTCGCCATTTCCGCACAGACAGTGAAGATGGACGAGGCTACATTTGTACAGGATTGGCCGGAAAACAACTAACGGTTGTTTTCTAATCAAAGTTTTTAAGGTGCCGGAATATACCAATTCCGGTTATTTCGGCACCAAAAAACATACCGACTGGTCGGATTGATTAATTAATTTTCATAGCAAAAGATAGTATGGGAGCAAGTTTTCTGAATTTGGTAACTACCAAGGTGACAGTGAAAGGAGAGGAACAGAAGTTCGTTTCACTGCGGCTTCATCAGCGGTTTAACCGGCATCACGCCTTTACTGTAATTGTGAATTACCTCTCGCCCGGCAATACGTTCAAGCAGACACCTGAAAAATTCATCAATTACGTCGGGGAGACTGTCAGCATCTCGTTCGCCCACAAGCAGACGGGCGAAAGTTATGACTTCGAAGGGGTTGTCACACAGGTGGAAATGGTCGGAAGCATGGGTGAGGCGGGCGGAGTGGCCATTCACGGAGCAAGCCCCACGATATTGTATGAGAACAACGGGACGCTTGACTCGTGGATGGACCAGACCCTCTCCGCCATCATAAAGGAGGCGACACAGGAATACGGGAAGGTCCCGCTGGCTTCCAATCCCAAATACTCCGCCAAAATCCCTTACATGGCGCAATACAACGAGAGCGTCTTCGACTTTATGAACCGGCTCTCCGCCCAATACGGCGAGTGGTTCTATTACGACGGGAAAAAAGTCTATTTCGGCAAACCCGACAAGGACAACACGGAAAAAATCATGTACGATGTGGACCTGGAAGAGGTACGTCTGGTGGCAAATCTGGTGCCGGGCAAATCTGCAAGATACGATTATGTAGCGCAGGAGAACAAACAACATAATGCAGACACGCCCGCCAAACCCGATGGCATGAATGACCTCCAGTCCATTGCGCATGACTGTTCCGAAAAGGCGTATGGGGCCAAGACGACTGCCGCCGCCAATCCGCACATCGCCGACAAGGCGGGGCTGGACGGGCAGATGAAGGTCCTCAAAAATGAGTCCGGCGCCAATTTGTTGAACATAAGGGGCATAGGAAAGACATGCCGGATCCGGATAGGCGAAGTCATTGAGGTCTCTTTCCCTGGTGACATGAACCTGCCGCCTCTGGGAAAATTCCGCATCACCGAAATCACGCACGAGGTGCGCCGTGACGGGCATTATGCCAACACCTTTGCCGGGATTCCTGACGGAACGGTAAACATCCCTGTCCCCGACGCAAAACTCCCGCTGGCATTGCCCGAGCTTGCGACGGTGAAGAAAAATGACGACGAAAAGGAACAGGGACGGGTGAAAGTGAGTTTCGACTGGCAGAAAAACGGGAAAACAACCAACTGGGTCAGGGTGCAGAGCCCCAATGCGGGAGTAAGCGACGCCGTATCCAAAAACCGCGGATGGGTGTTTGTTCCCGAAGTCGGTGACCAGGTCATGGTGGGGTACGAACACGGCAATCCGGACCGCCCCTATGTGACCGGAGCCATGTTCCATTCCGCTTCAGGAAAGGGAGGGGACAAGAACAACAAGACCAAAAGCATTATCACGCGCAGCGGAAGCGCCATCGTTTTCGACGATGAGACGGGAAGCATTGTCATCACCGACCAGACGGGAAAACAACTGATCCTGCTGGACGGGAAGGACGCCATTACGATTATGGCGAAAAAGAGCGTAGTCATCACCAACGAGGACAAGTCCGTTATCGTAATGGACGAAAAGTCCATCGGTATGCAGGCGGACACGATTTCCATCGAAGGAAAGAAAAACATTACATTGGTCTCGGGCAACGAAAGTATGGTATTCAGCAGCGAAAAAAACATCATCAACGGCAGCGCCACCAACATCAAGCTGGAGGCGACAAAGGAATATGACTTGAATACACAGACCGGAACCATGAAAGGCACGAACCTCACCGTGGAGGGAACGGCAAACATGACCGTAACGGGAGGCATTGTGAAAATTAATTCATAAACGGATTGGATATGGGAGCATCAGCATCTGTAATACAGGAATACTACAAGGCGGTCGATTACTGGGCGGACATAGCCGGAAAGAAAGACTGGAAACTGGCGATATGGATTGTCGGAAGGAACGATGTGGACCTGGTGGACAAGTTCCTGGAGATAGAGCGTTCCCCTGTAGGACAGTTCGATGACATATTTTTCCGTTTCGACACGCCCTACAGAGGCGATGACGACGAATATGCCGCACAACTCTGGCAGGAATATGCCGGATGGTTTGAGGAGCAGGCGGAAGAGAAGGATGACATGCTCAAGGCGTTGCGGCACGACGGGCTGCTCAAGACGGAGTACCGCCCCGACACGTCGGCCGAGCCCACGGCGGCAAACCTGTGGAAGGAGATGTTGCGCTTCAAGGAGTGCATATCCCGTTTGGAGAATGCCTTCTTCTGCATCTATTTTCCTCCGGAACAATCCGGGGAGTTTCCCAGGACGGAATGGTTCGGACAGGTACTGAAAGAGGGTGTTCCGCAGGGTATCCGTCTGACAACCATTGATTTGAAAAAGAACAGGAGTGTCGCTTTGGACGAGTCGCCGGAGGTGGTCCACATACGTCCCCGCTTTGACATGGCGGCGGCATTGCATAACCGGATGGCACGGGCGGATACCGGCAATGACCTGATTGCGCCCGAGAACCGGTTCAAACAGCAGGTGACGGCGGTCATGGACTGCACGCGGAAACAGGATTTGAAACTGCTGGAAAAGGAAATAAGGAAGCTCCTGGATATCGCCGGGGAACTGAAGGATGCGAATATTCGGATATCCGCCCTCTTCATCGCTTCCGAAGCCTGCTATGCTATCCGCGAATACAAAAGCAGCATGAAATACAGCGACAAGACCATCCGCGAGGCGGAAAAGGCGATGAAGGATGGCGAGGCGGCGGGATACAGCTATTGGAAGATGGCTGTTTCCATGAAGGCGGCAATCCTGACGGCCGAAAAAAAACGCGAAGAGGCGGTGGCTTTATACGAGGGGATAGCCGGGAAAGCTGTCGAACGGAAGGACCCCTATTATGTCATGGAGGGCTACCGGATGTGCGGCTTCCTTCGGTACGAGGAGGGAAAGCTGGAACAGGCGTTCGAATATTTCCTGCTGGCATTGGCGGGAGGAAGTTATCTTTCCGAAGACATCAGACGGGGTTCCACCTTCACCTACGCAGCACACCTGGCGCTCCATACGGGCAGGCAGGTGCGTGCGCCGATTGACATCGAGGTGCTGGAACGCCAGCTTCACGAATGGCTGGGCGAGGACTGGAAGGAACTGGTGGAGAACCCCTCCATGCGGCAGGCAAAAGCCAGAAGAAAAGGGGGCATTTTCAACTGAAAGAGAATTTAATCAACATATAGTTTAAACTTAAATATCGAATTTATGGATCTTGGAAATTACGGAATCGGCGGAAACGAAGTGAAGATTGACGCCTCCGAAGGCATTGCGGAAATTCCACAAAACCGGACATTATTGGTGGAGCAGTTGACTAAAGACGAACCGGTGGCTCCCGAAGTAATCACGGGGCTGACCAATATCGACCAGGTCTTCGCGCATTTCTTACCGGAGATAGATATTGAGTTCACCGATGCGGAAGGTGCTCCCGTGGAGGAAAACTTCCGTTTTCACAATGTGGGGGACTTTTCTGTCAAGAAAATGACGGAGCAAAGTCATTTCCTGTCAGGACTGAATACGGAAAAGCAGTTCGCCGACAGGATGGAGAAATCGTTGCGCTCCAACAAGGTGCTGCAACGGGTATTGGAGAATCCGGCGACACGCGAGGCATTCGTCAATTCACTTTCTGCCATGCTGGACGATTTAAAGAAAAATGAGAAGTCTAACCCTGCAAATGAATGACAACAACTATGAGTGAACAGAACACACACAGGGAGGCAGCCGTACAACAACAGCAGGCTGCGGCACAGCCCAGAAACCTGAACGCGGAGCTACAGGTCCTGGCTAAGTTTGGTGGTTTCAATGTTCTGGAGTCCTCTGTGGACGGCATACAGAACCTGAACCCGGAGCGCAAGGCGCGCCGTAACATTTTCCTTACAGACCCCGAACGGGCATCTGAACGCAAGGAGCTGGAGAAACGGCTCGAAATGTGGGTGGACATGCTGCAAGGCAACAAGTCCATCAGCGAAATGATTGAACTGTGCCAGAAGAAATCGGCGGCCGTTTCCGACCTGCTTTCCCAGAACCAGCTGAAAGCGGTGGAAGAGGTGAAACAATTGGAGAAGTCATACCGTACGGTCATGCTTTTCTACAAGAATACGGACTCCGACAAGATTAAGAACATTTCCATTGTCAATGCTTCCATGGAGCAGCTCACCGACCTGGACAACTCTTTCTTCATCGATGCCATTGCGGACGAGCTGCGTGCCAACTACGACCGTCTGGACCTGCGTACCAACTATTCCTTGCTGGTCATCCCCGGCTACCTGGGTTCCAACAAGGTGATTGAGAAATGGGCGAAGATAGCACATGACAACAAGGTGATGATTTATACCGACTTCGCCGACCTTGAAAAGCCGGACGATGTCATCGAAATGTTCTTCGACTCCAACCTGTCGGGAGGCGATGTGTACAAGTCCAACGTATGTATGGCCTGCAACTACCTGGTCGGACGTGGACGTTATGCCGAACTGGGCGAGACGGAGGACTTGCTGATTCCGCCTTCCGCGGCACTGGCGGGCAGCGTGTACAAGACGGTGATGGCACAGGTCACCGCCGGCAAGAAATACGGTTCCATGAGCGAGGTGGACGGAGTGGCTTTCAACCTGAAGAAGAGCGAGATTTCCGAACTGGAGAAGATTGGCCTGATTCCCATGGTGAAGGAATACGGCAAGGTGATGGCGTTCTCCGCCAAGACGTTGTTCAATGGCGACAACCTGGGCTTGCAGACCTATTCGGTGGTACGTGTGTTCGACTGGGTGACCAAGGTATTGATGGACTTCCTCAACCGGCGCGCCTTCGAGAACTGGAACAGCAAGGCGGAGAGGGATTTGCGCGGACAAATCAGCAAGTTCCTGGACAGCATCCAGGGTCCCGGACGCCTCATTGAAAAATTCAAGATTCTCCGCTTCGAGCGTGACCCGAAACAGAAAGACCGCATTTTCCTCGACATTCACCTGACTCCTTACTTCCCGGCAAAGAGTTTTGTCATCAAGCTGGAAGGTACCAAGGGGGATGACGAGAATGACTGGAACAGCGATTATGCACAGGATGCATAAGCAATCCCTTTTCTGAAACAGCCGGAGAACTCCGGTTAACCTCTCCGGCTGTTTCCTTTCTTTACTTTTCTAAACCGTTCTCACTATGTCAGATGTGTTGAAAAATATAGCTGATGCCGTTGACAACAACAGCACCAGACGGGGATTCTCCGACCTTTTCGCCGACTCAAAGGCTGCCCTGGACAAGCTCCAGGCGGGACTGGGCGGACTGCTCCCATCCATGCCGGGCATGCCCGTAGCCAAGTTCGGCGACCTTGCCATAGGGATAGACATGCACCCTACGGTCACACCGCCGTCACCCGTCATGCCCGTGCCGCATGTGGGGAAAGTATATGACCTCATGGCGGACATCATGGCAGGCATCGCCGCCGCCATGCCGCCCGTCACCGAAGGGGTGGCGGGAGTGGCGTGCAGCATTCTCAAGGGGATGGCACCTACGGTGAAGGTGCATAACCAGTGGATTGCGCAGGCGGGCATAGGCATCGTACACCTGCCTGCATTCGTCCTGCACCCGGCACCGCTGGTCAGCGGCATGTCCGAGTCGGAAATGTGGATGGGCAGCGCGACCGTGCTGGCGGACGGTGCCCCCTGCTCCACGCTGACACATCCGGCGCTCTCCTGCAACCTGGTCGGCATCCCGACCATCCCGCGCAAGGGAAAGCCCAAGAAGGTGAGCAAGGCGTTGCTGGCACCCACATCCATGCTCTCCACCGTCACTTCCGTAGGCAAGCCGGTGCTCGTGGGCGGACCGCCCACCATCGACATGTTCGCGCTGGCAATGAAGTTCGGGCTCAAGGGGCTGGGAAAAATGTGGAAGAAACTGGGCGACAAGTTCCAGGACCTGATTGACAGACTGAGAAAGAAAGGAAAGAACCGGCTGGCGGACATTCTCCAGCCCATCAAATGCAAGACATTCGGCGAGCCGGTCGATGCGGCAACAGGCAGGGTGTACCACACCAACGTGGATTTCGAGCTGCCCGGCCCCATTCCCATCGTGTGGGAACGTACCTATTACAGCGATGCCGCCGTGGACGGCCCGTTGGGCTACAACTGGCACCACAGTTACAACCTGGGCATCCGGCGGCTGGAAGAAGGGGCTTTCCTCTTCCGCCATGCTGACGGACGGGAGTCTTTCCTGCCCGTGCTGGAACCGGGAGACTCCTATTTTGACCGCAAGGAACAATTGCTCTGGATGCTTGACGGGCAGGGTTATCTGCTGACCGACATCCGGGGACTGCAATACCGGTTCAACGGACCGGAGAACCGCTTCGGCTACCGCATGGTGTCGGACATATCCACCAAAGACGGGTTCCGCATCCGTTTCGAATACGCTCCGGCTGGAAAACTGGCGGAAATCGTATCTTCTCGAGGGGAACGCCTGAAAGTGGAAACCGACGGATTGGGACGGGTATGCTGTGTGTCCATGAGACAGGATGGCGAGGAGACCAGGCTTGTCCGCTATCGTTATGACGACCGGGGCGACATGGTGGAGACCACCGACGCGCTGGATGTCAGCAAGCATTTTGTCTATACCGACGGGCACCTGCTGGTACAGTTGACCAACCAGGGAGGCATGGCCTTCCATTGGGAATACGAGGGCAAAGGTGAGAACGCCCGTTGTGTGCATACATGGGGGGACGGCGGCGTCATGGAGTACTTCATCCGTTACGGCAAAGGCTACACCCATATCCGTAACGGAGAGGGTGCTGAAACCGAATACCATTACGGGGAGGACAAGCTCATCTACAAGATAGTGGATGCCAATGGGGGAATCACGCGCCAGCAGTACAACGGATATCAGGAACTGGAGGTCACGGTCAACCCCGAAGGTTATACCCGCAAGACTTCCTACAACGAGTCCGGCCAACCTGTCCGGATAACGGACGAGAACGGCGAGGATACGTTCCTGAGCTACGATGGAAACCGTAACCTGGTCCTGCTCTGCACGCCGGGAGGGAAACAGCTCTCCTGGGATTACGACGGGATGGACCGTGTCGTCAGCCGCACCACCCTCAGCGGGGAGACCGTGAAATACACTTACGAGGGAGGCGTATTGCATACCATTACCGATGGGCAGGGACGCGTCTATACCCTCACCTTCAACGACCGCTACGACCTCGAACTGCTACGGTTCCCCAACGGCCTGTTCCGCAGGTGGGAATACGACGGCAAGGGCAGGCTCGTACTGGCGGTGGATGTCAAAGGCAATGCCACCCGATATGCCTATGACCGGGCGGACAACCTGATACGGCTGGAAGAACCGGACGGTAACGTGCACCGGTTTGAGTACGACGCCATGGGGAACATGGTACATGCCACGGACAACATCCGCGAGGTGAAGTTCACCTATGGGGCGTTGGGGGTACTGAAAAGCCGTGAGCAGGAACGCCACCGGATTACATTCGGCTACAACAGCGAGTTGCAGCTCCGGCGCATCGGCAACGAGGCGGGCGACAACTATTTCTTCGAGCTGGACGGGCTGGGACAGGTAGTTACGGAAATCGGTTTCGACGGGCTGCGCCGCGAGTATGAGCGCGACGGTGCCGGACGTGTCACACGGGTAAACCGCCCCGGGGACAAATGGACGGAATACCTGTATGACGGGCTGGACAACATCCTGAAGGAAGAACAGTACGACGGCGAGGTATCCCTCTACGCGTATGACAAGGACGGTATGCTTGTCAAGGCGGAAAACAGCGAGAACCTGCTGGAGTTCACCCGTGACAGGAAGACGGGACAGATTATTGAAGAGAAACAGGGAGAATATACCGTCAACCGCACGTACGACAGCGAGGGCAACTGTACCCGCATCACCAGCAGCCTGGGAGCGGACATCCGTCATACGTACGACCGGGAAGGCAACTTGCAGACCATGCAGGCGGGCGAGAGCTGGCAGGCGTCATGGGTACGTGACAATACCGGGCTGGAGGTGCAGCGCACCTTTTCCGGCGGTGTGACTGTCAGGACGGAACGCGACTGCTTCGGCAGGGAGGTACGCAAGTCGGTACGGTCGGGCGGCATGGAGAAAGGTGCCTACCGCTATCAATGGGGCATCGCCAACCGCCTGCTCTCCAAAGAGAACGAGCTGACAGGTACCGTCACACGGTACGACTACGACCGTTTCGACTTCCTTATCCGGCAGGAGACCATGCAAGGTTCGGAAACGGATGTGATTTACCGTGTGCCGGACTTCGTGGGTAACCTCTTTGAGACACCGGACAAGAAAGACCGCAAATACGGTGCCGGAGGAAAACTATTGGAAGACCCGGATTGTTTCTATCATTACGATGACGAGGGGAACCTCGTTTTCCGTGAGTTCAAGCAGTTGCAGGAAACGGGCGTAAGGTTCGACCGCAAGCGAATGGAGAAGGAACGGGACATCCGCTGTCTGGCAACGGGGACGGGATGGCTTTACGAGTGGAGTTCCAATGGGATGTTGAAGAAAGTTATACGCCCGGACGGAAGACCGGTGGAATTCCGGTACGATGCGTTGGGACGACGCACGGCAAAGCAATACTTCGGGAAGGTCACACGCTGGGTATGGGACGGAAATGTGCCTATACATGAGTGGAGCTACAAAGTCACTGATAGGCAACCGAATGAAGAAGAAAATACTCCGTCCAAAGAACCGACAGAAAATATTACCACGTGGGTATTTGAGACAGGCACGTTTGTGCCAACAGCAAAGGTACAGGAAGGTAAGCAATATTCCATTGTATCCGATTATTTGGGTACGCCTATACAGATGTACGATGAACGAGGTAATAAAACTTGGGATTGTACATTGAATATCTATGGAAAAGTCGCTAACTTTGCAGGAGGTTCTTTGAATGATTGTCCGTTCAGATACGCTGGTCAATACTTTGATTCTGAAATTAATTTATGTTATAACCATTTCAGATATTATTCTCCTGAAACAGGCGGTTATTTATCACAAGACCCAATTCGATTAACAGGAAATAATCCAACTTTATATGCTTATGTGGCTGACCCTAATATCTGGTTAGACCAGTTTGGACTAGATCCATTAGGTACTGGAGGATATTCTGTATATGCTCTTTATGAAAAAGGAGTAGTAGAGCCTTACTATGTTGGTATTACAAAACAAGACATCGATGTACGTATGGGACAACATATGGAAACAGGAAGATATGGGGCTAATACTATACACAAAGTGCTTGAAAGTGATATTACTATAGAAAGAGCAAGAGGTTATGAACAATTTTATATCGAAAAATATGGTACGAAAACAGGTACAATAGGTACAGAAATTTCAGCATCTAATAGAGGAAATAAAATCAACTCCTTTGATAAGACAAGAACAGATGTCAGAGGTAAAGCATTTAAAGCTGAATACGATGATATAGTGAACAATTCAAATAGTGGTAAAACAAGAACTTGCAGTCATTAAATATGGAATATTTTGAAGAAAAGGAAGGTAACATATTTTTTATCCCTTTGTTTCTACCTAATGATATAAAGAATAACATTAAAAGTTATTCAAGAATTAACTTTACTCCTACACAGAACTATGGTTTTGGTCGATTGATTCAAATTAATAAATCAGGAGGAGATTTAGTCGAGATATTTAATTATACAGGTGCTATTCCTAATACCTCAGATTGTATTATAAACTCAGGACTTTTGTTTGCACCATTACATGTAGCGATGGGATTTAGTAAGAAGCGATGGAGATTTATTTTTGAAGATTTAAATTACAATAGAGAAAGAGATTCCAATTATTCTACAATTACCTTCTTATTAGGAGATAAAGACAATCCCCAATTATGGACAGGAGGAAAACAAAAAGTAATAGATTCTTATGATATAGTTAAATATTGCGAGTGGATTACTTATCCACCTACCGAAGTAGAAGATATGATAAGAAATCACATATTTGTTAAATAGGCATGAAATGAACCTCCCCGTCCTGGCGGATTTATAATCCACCGATTATGAGTATTAGGATTTGCAATCCTTGAATTTCCTTCTAAGAGTATAGGGGATAAGCAGGATACCAATCTTTATAAATCTGCGATTGTTTGTTTAATTAGTAAAAGGACTTAAAATAGAAAAGGTATAATCAAGCTGCCCAAGAACTCTTATCTAAAACATTGCATAATGTATGTAAACAGAATATGAGTTTTTGGACAGCTTTCTATTTCTACTAAAAATACACCAAGGGAGGCTGTACAAGCATTACCCCACATCACTCAACTCATGGTCCAAATCAAACCTCAACACATAAAAAATACCGTTATCCACATAACCGAAACACCTGTTCCGCTGAGTGATTCTGAATTTCTTAATGCCTTTCTTCCATTGCTCATCTGAAAAATAACGCTTGCTTTTCTTATTCTTATTATACGTTTTGTAATCCAATCCTTTGTCCGTTGCTATGGCATTCCAATCCAATTCTTCAAATTTGCGGAATGAATCAATAAACTCGTTTTGGTTCTCATTGTCAATAAGGGAAAATCCATGAGTGTCATCTATAAGGCTGAAATCAAGTTTCCCGCCACTGAAACGAGTCGTGATATACTTCTTGAGAGGCAATTCCCCTCTTTCAAACAAGATGGAATACAACTGCTGCTCCTTCCATATATTCCCCACCGGAATAGCAACTCCGTCTTTGGTTACAACAACCGGATGCTTCTCATACAAGGAGCGTATAAACGACAGAAGGCAGGCCGCACGGGCAGTGGCTTCGGAAACGGAACTGCCGGACACATCCGCTTCATCTATGGCACGGGCTCCGGTGCTGTCAACAAATCGTTGATAGTCTTATCGAAAGTGGTTTACACCCCTTAAAAACTCCCTTGCTTGAACAAGCAGCTAAAACTCTCAAAAGAGCTATGTTTATCAGCCGTTTTTTACCACCTGACAGAAGTAACCATACGGCAAGTCCATGATACGGGTAAATAAATCGGGAATTATCTATTCGCTTTTCTGTTTGGGCTTCCATACTAAACCTCCAGGAAATCGGGAGTTGGATTCAGCATTGAAGTAACCTTTTCCCCTTTCCGCTTCAACTGGAATACGGAAGCCGTCCGCGTGTTACATTCTCCTTCAAAATCCATAATTCCTTTTTTCTTCTTAACATAAAGATACAATGTTTTTCTGAGAGACATTCTACATCAATCAGCTTCCGTTAGTACCCTTTGATATTTTTTTTGAAAATAACCAAGGATAGGTTTTCATTTTTTGATTTTAACTTATATATTCGCAAAAACAAAACCGACTAATCGGTTTAAACAAGAATGGAATTTATATTAGATACGTTAGATCATATAGTTAATGTCGTTAAATTCAACGACATTAAACAAAAGGCAATCCAATTCGCTAATATATCAACTTTAAGAAAGTGTAAACTCTAATTAAATATTAATCTTTAATTGAAAAACATTATGAAGAAAAAGATGTTCAAATTTATTTCATGCATAGCCATTTTATTTATGGTTTCATGCTCTGGAGATGATTTACTTTTCTCCTATGAAGATGATGTTACCACAAGGGGACTTTCGGGTAGAGCTTCATTGACTTATCCTATGAGTAGCTTTATTAATAATGTGTCGTTGAGTTTAACAGACCAAGGTTCTGTCAATTCCATTCTTGAGGAATTACAAAGTAATCCTTTAGGCAAAGGATACAGATGTGTTTTCAAGAAACTGACAACTAAAAAGGTATCAAAAATATCCCGAGGCGATACAGGCACAGCACCAGCTTCGTACAATGCAAAAACGAATGAGGTATTGTTGAAAACAGGCTCAACAATCGCAACGAATTCAATACAGGAGGAGTTTATACATGCCGCACAAGATAGAGTATATTTCAATGGAATTCTTCAATATGCAGGTAAAGAAGGAACTCCAAACATAGAATTTGAAGCAAAGATTATTCAAGAACTTATATATTGCGCTAATGGATATGGATTTGGTGGCTTAGGAGCAGGACCGACACATGCCGATGATTATACAAGATGGATTATGTTGTTATGTGAAGATGGTTTTCTTGATGAAAAATTTCCTTCTCTATCAGAAGTGTTATCTACTAAATATGCTGGATATGGTTATTACAACTATATGGAGTTTTTTAAAGTTAAAGATCCTGGCTATAATAAAGGTATCATTTATAGTATGCAACCTTCGCTACTTGATTATATAAATAATAATTACGGTATTTAAAAAAGATATTATGAAGACATTAAGTTTTTTCATTTCAGTAATTGTCGCATTATTTGTTTTTACAAATAATATTTGTGCACAAAACGAAGTTAAAGTTTCCAATGGCAAATCTTATGTATATGATTATAAGAACCAGAAGATTTATCGTCAAACTTTGAATAGAAGTTTTCAGCAAGATAAAATACTGGACAATTTTGTAGCCAAACAAACGACACCAGTCAATAACTTATACATAGAAGTATTATCACCGGCAAGATTGGAAGAATTGAAATCTGAAAAGATAGCCACTACATTTATTTGTGATTCGTACGGAAAAGTAAAATCTGTAGAGTTCCTATTTTTCAAAGAACCTTTTTTGTCTGTTGATGAAATAGAAAGATTAGAAGAAGCTTTTTTGAATTACACATTTGATTTGAAAGTATATGGAGATAAGCAGGATTCAAATCTTTATAAATTTGCAATTGCTTGCTTTTTTAGTAAACTTTAAATAGGAAAGGGATAGAATATACTTCAAACTGTCCAAGAACTCTTATCGAACACATAGCATAGTATGTATAAACAGAATATGAGTTTTTGGACAGTTTACTATCCTTATAAGAAATATACACCAAGATTGTAAAAGCATTACCCCACATCACTTAGCTCATGGTCCAAATCAAACCTCAACACATAAAAAACACCATTATGCACATAACCAAAACACCTGTCCCGCTGAGTGATCCTGAACTTCTTAATGCCTTTCTTCCATTGCTCATCTGAAAAATAACGCTTGCTTTTCTTACTTTTATTATACGGTTTATAATCCAACCCTTTGTCCGTTGCAATGGCATTCCAATCCAATTCTTCAAATTTGCGGAATGAATCAATAAACTCGTTTTGGTTCTCATTGTCAATAAGGGAAAATCCATGAGTGTCATCAACAAGGCTGAAATCAAGTTTCCCTCCACTGCAACGAGTCGTGATATACTTCTCGAGAGGCAATTCCCCCCTTTCAAACAAGATGGAATACAACTGATTCCCCTTCCATATATTCCCCACCGAAATAACAACTTCGTCTTTAGTTACAACAACCGGATGCTTCTCATACAAGGAGCGTACAAACGACAGAAGACAGACCGCACGAGCGGTGGCTCCGGCAACGGAACTGCCGGACACATCTGTTTCATTTGCCAGATAATGTGCATTCGAATCCTGCTGGGGTGCATCGTCCCAAAACGGATTACAGATGGCACGTGCCAATGTACTCTTGTACCGTTTCGCTTCGTCTATGATACGGGCTTCCGGCACTGTCGGCAAATCATTGATAATTCTAAAACATAAGCCTAATAATCATAACTTTTTTAAAACCGGGTTTGTTGCTTCCGTTTTTTAAATTACCTTTGTAGTTACTTAGTTATAATTGAAACAGATTCAATGATTAATAGCATATTATTAACTGATTTTACAGGCTTTGCAAATACCCGGTTTGATTTCACCAAAGGGATAAACGTCCTTATTGGCAAGAATGGTACGGGCAAGACGCACGTTCTCAAATGCTTGGCGGCAACTTTGCAGGCACGCCATGACTTCCTCGGCAAGAACTCAGCTTCCAAGGAACAGTTTGAGTATATCTTGGCGGAAGACATGATATTTTATTTCAAGCCGGATGTCATAGGCAACTTGGTCAACAAGGGAGTGCCTTCAGGCAGGGCAAACATTACAGTCACGATAGACGACAAACCGTTGCAATACAGCTTTTCATCCGCTTCCAAAACAACTGTAAAATTAGAAACGGACGAAAAGTGGGACGATCGCCACTTTATCTATATTCCCCCACGTGAGATGTTCTCTTTATTCGAAGGCTTTATCGGTTTGAGCAGTAAACGTGAAATCTCATTTGACCAAACGTATATCAATCTGGCGCACGCGTTGTCACTCCCCATATTGCGTGAGTCGGAAGACAATCCGTTGAAACCGGCTATCGAGTTGCTGGAGCAAGAATTGCAGTTCAAGGTTTTGCAGATGAACGGACGTTTCTATATACAGACAGAAAAAGGGAACATGGAAGCGCACCTGGTAGCCGAAGGACTCCGCAAGCTGGCTTCCATCTTGTACCTCATACTGAATGGGGAAATCAATGCAGACACCATCCTGTTCTGGGACGAGCCCGAAGCCAACTTGAATCCGGCTCTTGTGAAAGTCGTGGCAAAGTTTATCCGTGTGCTTCAGGAATGCGGCTTGCAGATTTTCGTCGCCACTCACGACTACCTGCTTACACACACTCTTTCTCTCTATTCCGAATATAAGGAACACACGAACATATCCGTCAAATTCTTCGGCTTGAAAAAAGAAGATAAGGGAATCATTGTGGAAGAAAGCGAAACTTTGGCAGGCATACGGAACAATCCGATATTGGAGGAATATGCGGCTTTTTACGATTTGGAACAGCAATTCATCAACCAATATGAGTAATTTTCAAGAAAGCGGCATAAACTTCAAGTTTCAGTCCCCCCAATGGACTGTTGTCAAGTATGACGAGCATTTGGCACACAAAAAGGTAAGCAATGCCTTACAGCCTACCAAAGCGGTGGATTTTTTGGGTATTCATGATAACGGACAGCTGTTTTTGATTGAAGTGAAGAATTACAGAGGTCACACACATGATGAGGAGACCCGGAATGTGCTTCAGGCAAAAGGCGATGAGTTGATGCGCAGGATTGCCGTCAAAGTAAGGGACACGATTGCCACAGTTACCGGTTCTGCCCGTTTTTCCACAAATGATGAAGCATTTTTTACCCAAGTCAACCAATTGTTGGTTGATGACCGGAAGAAAATAGTCATCATTGCCTGCATAGAACTGGATGCGACAGACGACAAAGAGCGCAAAGCCCAAATGAGCGTATGGATGCAGAAGTTGAAACAGAAACTGTCATGGCTCCATGCAGTTAAAATCTCCATCAATCCGGTTGACAACATTACCGCTCTCCTGCCCGATACGGAAGTCTCATTCATATAAATACCTACCGTACAACAAGAGGGTATCAAAACCCTCTTTCCCACATTTCAAAAAAAGTACCACATTTGTTTCCGTTCTCATACAAAAAGAATATATTTGCACACAACAGACTGATTGGTCTGTTGTGTGCAAAATAAGCATGGAACAAAAGTAATGGGCTCACTCCATTAAACACTTACCTTATATTAGGTCATCTTATTTATAAATGGTATATTTGCACATGGTCTATATAACAACGATATGAGTAGAATCAAGATTAGGAATTTCGGTCCGCTCAAGGAAACGGTCTCCGCAATGGACGGATGGATTGACATAGAAAAAGTGACTGTTTTTACCGGCAACCAGGGTAGCGGTAAAAGTACGGTTGCCAAACTGGTTTCCACCTTTACATGGATGGAGAAGGTTTTGACGCGGGGGGATTTCAAGGAGAAAGAATTTACCGCGGCTAAGTTCAAGAACAAATATTGCGGCTATCACCGTATTTCCAATTATTTCATAAAGGAACGGACTGAAATTTTCTACGAAGGGGATTCCTATAAGTTCACCTATACCAGACAGGGCGAACTTATCATAGAAAAAAAAGAAGGTACATTGAACGGATATGCCCTCCCTCAAATCATGTATGTTCCCGCTGAGCGGAACTTCATCAGCATGGTCAACAAACCGAATTTGATTAAGGACTTGCCGGATGCCTTGCTGGTATTTCTGACGGAATATGACAACGCCAAACAACTCATCAAGGGTAGTCTGGAACTGCCTATCAACCATGCGCAGCTGGAATACAACAAGCAAAACGACATTGTCTATGTCAAAGGTGAGGATTACAAAGTGAAGCTGATGGAGGCTTCCAGTGGCTTCCAGTCCATCGTACCGCTTTTTCTGGTTTCTCTGCATTTGTCCGAATCTGTAAAAAGCCAGGCAAACAATGCCCAAAAGATGAGCAGCGATGAAGCGAAACGCTTCGAAGCGGAAGTGGCGAATATATGGAATATACCGAATCTTACAGACGAGCAACGGAGAATCGCCCTTTCAGCCGTTTCTGCCAGATTCAACAAGTCGGCGTTTGTCAACATCGTGGAGGAACCGGAACAAAACCTTTATCCGGAATCGCAATGGATGATAATGAAACAATTGCTGGCTTTCAACAATTCGTTAAAGGCAAACCGTCTGGTCGTTACAACGCATAGTCCGTACCTCATCAACAGCCTGACCATCGCTGTCAAAACCGGTATGTTGTTGGCTTCTGGCAATCTTTCCGATGAGGCACGACAAAGAATAGGTACTATTTATCCTATAGAAGCCGCCATACATCCTGACGAAATCGCTATTTACGAATTCAATGAAGTGGAAGGAACGGCAACCGTATTGGACACATATCATGGACTGCCTTCCGATGAAAACTTCCTCAATAGGATGCTGGAGAAAACAAACGAGGATTTTGCCGAATTACTGGAAATACAACAAGAGTATGATTGACTTTTTCCCTACAGAACATATTTCCTCCTCATGCAAACGCAAATTCGGTATATGTGACCGGCCCGCTCCGGCTGCCGAAAAAGCATACATCGCTGAAAAACAGGGACAGGATTGGATTGCGGCAGTGGACAATCACTACCGGCTTAAAGTAAATTTTGTACCGGTTGACCATTGCATTGAATTACGCAAGGCGGACGGAAAGATGGATAATCGCTGTGACGGCTGTCTGTTTTATGAAGACACGATCATATTTGTGGAACTGAAACAAAGAAAAAGCAAAGGCAGCCAGTGGATAAAGGATGGTGAACAACAATTACGTTCTACCATTGGCTATTTTGAACAACAGGAAGAGGCACGGAACTTTCCTATAAAGAAAGCCTGCATAGCCAATAGCGAAAGACCTTTGTTCAGAACGGGGCAGGCGGTACGGATGGAACGCTTTTTCTTGGAAACAAACTATATATTGAGAATCGAAAATAGAATAAATATCGAATAATTGGTTGACCTTGCAGTGATTTTCGGCGAAAAACGGAACTCGGGTACGAAAGCCGATGCCTACATTTGCACTGTTAACAAGATGTTTCACTTAATACCAATTTATTTATGGACAATATCCAAAAAATCAAGTTGCTGAATGAGCTGATGTCCAAGGCAACCCCGCAAAATGTAGATTTCACGCCGCACAATGGCAATTATTGTGTGACACTGCTGGCTACGCAACCCATTCACACCTGGGGATGGCAAAAACGTAATTTCAAAATCAAGGGTCGCTTGGAAGAGGGTAAGACAATCTCCGCCGACTTGATAGTGGAAAATGAA
>ERZ772816.1618-NODE-1618-length-18075-cov-26.087625_pt1 | contig 18075 bp, 12 predicted proteins | sample MGYA00511359_ERZ772816 | MGnify/ENA primary metagenome ERZ772816 (study PRJEB29015, sample SAMEA2737710) | human gut metagenome | biome: human gut; feature: human-associated habitat; material: faeces | place: China | collected 2012 ...
CTCAGAAGTCATTCTTTTGTCTCAGCGCTTGGCGCTCAAGTATAATACCATACGCTGGGCCACTTTGCAAGCCTTTTTTACAAGTTTTTTGCTCTTTTTTCGCTTTTGTGTACATCCGCCAGTTTTTTACTTGAAATCAGTCCCTGCTTTGACACCCGTTCAGCACGCCTGCGGTGTACTGCCCCTCCAAGTGGGAGGGGCTGTTACACTATATAATAAGGAGAGCATCCGCCGCCCTCATTGGGCAAACGGATGCTCTCTTATATATGATAGTTACTTCTGGGCATACACCTGTTTGAGGTGTTCCGTAAGCTTCATATTCTCGCTATAGTCTACCGGTACCACGATGACGCTGGGGACATCCTGCTTGAAAGCCTCTTCCAGCGTGGGGATAAGTTCCTCTGCCTTCTCGACGCGATAGCCCTTGCAGTGCATAGCCTCTGCCAGCAGCTTGAAATCGGGGTTCGAGAAGTCCACATAGCAGTGCTCGCCGCCGAACTGCTCCTGCTCTTTCCACTTGATGAGACCGTAGCTGGAGTCCTCCCAGATGAGGGTCACAAAAGGCACATGCTCCCGCACCGCTGTTTCCAGCTCCTGACTGTTCATCATGAAGCCGCCGTCGCCGCAGACCGCCAGCACCTTCTTCTCCGGATAGAGAAGTTTTGCCGCGAACGCGCCCGGGATGGAGAAGCCCATGCTGGCGAAGCCGTTGGAGATGAGGCAGGTGTTGGGCTCATAGCAGTCGTAGTGACGGGCGATCCACATCTTATGGGCCCCCACATCGCTGACCACGATGTCGTCGCGGCCCATGACCTTCCGGACATCGGCGAGGATGCGTGCCGGCTTCATGGGGCAGCTGTCGTCCGCCGCCATTGCCTCATGCTCAGCCACCATCGTCTGGCGGAGAGCCAGTGCAAATTCCGGCTCACCAGTGCGGTGGGCGCAGCGCAGAATCTCATACAGGCTTTCTGAAATGTTGCCCACCACTTCCACAGCGGGCTGATACCGCTTGTTGACATCGGCGGGGGCGCTGTCGATGTGGACGATGGTCATATTCTCCCGTGCGCCCCACTTGGCCGGTGCGCACTCCACGATGTCGTAACCGATCGCGATGACCACATCCGCCCGATCGAAGAGCTGGTTGACATAGTCTTTCTGTGGGATGCCGATGGTCCAGAGGCTGTATTTGTCATCCATCGGGATGATGCCCTTGGCCATCATAGTGTTGACCACCGGGATGTGCAGGCGGTCAGCCAGCTCGGTGACCGCAGCGGCGGCATGGCCGCGCACCGCACCCGCGCCTGCAAGGATGACCGGATTTTTCGCCTCACTGATGATTTTTCCTGCCGCTGCAATGTGGGTCGGGTCGGCATAGACCTCATGCATCTGCTGGCGCTTGAGCGGCACGGCGTCGGCGGGCATTTTTGCAATATTCTGGGGCAGGTCGATATGGGTCGCGCCCGGCTTGCCCTTTTCGGCGTGCTTGAAGGCCAGCCGCACGATCTCGCCCACCGTGTCGGGGCGGATGATCTGCTTCGAGCGCTTGGTGATAGGCTCAAACATCGCGGTCAGGTCAAGGTACTGGTGGCTGGTGAGCTGCATCCGGTCAGTGCCGACCTGGCCCGTGATGGCCACCAGCGGCGCACCGTCCAGATAAGCATCCGCCACACCGGTGACAAGATTGGTGGCACCGGGGCCAAGGGTGGACAGGCAGACGCCGGCCCGGCCGGTCAGACGGCCATAGACATCCGCCATAAAGGCCGCACCCTGCTCGTGGCGCACCGGGATGAAGCGTATCTTGCTGTCTCGAATCGCAAACATCAGATCCAGCGTCTCTTCGCCCGGAATGCCAAACATCACATCAACGCCCTCAGCTTCCAAACAGTCCACCAGCACCTGCGCAGTCGTTTTCATTTCCTTCATTTTCTTTCCCTCCCAAAACAAAAAAGGCAGCGCAGCCCCATGCGGGCCACACTGCCTCTGCTGCGCTTATTGTAAACGATTTTCGGCCATCCCGCAAGTGCAAATTTCCACAAAAAGCGGCTTGCTTTCGGTTTTTGCTCCGGCAGGCTTGACAAGCGGCGGGGCAGGCCGTATGATGAAAGTATCTTTTTTGCAGTGAGGTAGTTATCATGTCCAGCATCACCATCCGCGGCTGCTGCATCGGCGCAGGCCGTCCGAAAGTCATCCTGCCCATCGTCGCCCGCACAGAGGACGATATTCTCCGTGAGGCCAGGCGGCTGTCCGCGCTGAAGGCCGACTGCATCGAGTGGCGGGCCGACTGGTTTTCTGATGTTCTGGATGCTGCCGCACTGAAGCGGGTGCTGTCCGGTCTGCGAGCAGCGCTGGGCGAAAAACTCCTGCTCGTGACCTTTCGCACCAAAGCAGAGGGCGGAGAAGCCTCCCTGACGCCGCAGCAATACGCTGATTTCTGCGGCACGGTCTGTGTCAGCGGCTGTGCCGATCTGCTTGACATCGAGTTCTTCCCGAATCGAGAAGGACTTCCGGCCCTCATCGGGCAGGCGCACAAGGCCGGTGTTGCAGTGGTTTGTTCCAGCCATGATTTCTACAAAACGCCATCCCGGACGGAGATGGTCACACGCCTGACCGCCATGCAGCAGGCCGGAGCCGACCTGCCCAAACTGGCTGTGATGCCGAACTCGCCGTCTGACGTCCTCGAATTGCTGGCCGCTACCGCAGAGATGGCAGAGCAGCACCCCGAAACGCCCGTCATCACCATGAGCATGGGTGCGCTGGGCGCAGTGAGCCGCCTGTGCGGAGAGACGTTCGGCTCTGCCATGACCTTCGCCAACCCCGGGCAGGCCAGCGCGCCCGGACAGGTGGCGCTGGATGTAGTGAATGAAGCGCTGGACAGCTTGAGACTCGAGTAAAAAGCTCAATATCCCCCAGTAATTGCAGCAGCCCCGCTTTTCAGGCGGGGCTGCTGTTCATTTTCTCGAAAATTGTCTGATACGTCAAATTTCAACGGTCTTCATTGGCTATCTTTCCGGATTTTTGCGAATTTCCTCGAAAATATTGACATTTTGTTGTCGAAATCATATCATTGTGTCATAAGAGATGAAAAGTGTTGCTGCAAGTTGAAATTCATCGTTTCTACTCCACCTCAGTGAAATCGTGCCATACCGACAGGAGGTCCCACCATGATGCAGTGTGTCAGACGATGCAGTTTTATTTGTGGAGCTGTTCTCAGCATCCTGCTCCTGCTCTGCAGCTGTCAGGCTGGGGCCGGGCCGCTCATCCTGCCGGACAATATTCCCTCAGAAAACACCTCCCAGGGAAAGAAGGAGCTGCTCGCCGCCCTGAACACCATAGGCATCCGTCGCCCCGAGACTACCCAGGACTCCTATATCCCAGGTGCCGACTCTGTCGCCGAGACGATCTTCCTGTGCATCCAGAAGGAATCTGGCAACAATGCAGCCGCTGCCATCAAGCTACTGTCTGCGAACGAGGTTACCGGGTTTGCAAATTGTGCCGATATAGTCTTGAACAGCCTTTCGACTTCTCCCGACGAGACATATTTTGTGAGCTATGCTCTTCTCAGTGCCGATGTTCTGGAAGATGGTGCCTTGCGGGAAGATGTTGACCTCAGTGCTGTCGCCCGCACCCTCCTCGCCAATCGGAGTCTTCTTGTTCTCTCTGACGTTTTTCAGCCCGACGCCAGCCAGAAAATCGGTTTTGCCGTCGGCGTCATCGGCGGTCAGGCGCTCGTCGTGGCTGTGTTCGTTTCCTGACAACATTTTTCAAGACAAACAAAAAATGACCGCTGCGGTCTCCTGCTCCGCAGCGGTCATTTTCTCTGTCCATCCTATTGGGCGAACCATTTTATACTCTTATAATAAAGGATCCTGTCAACGCCTGTCAACCGAAAAAAGATTGCTTTTTGTCGATTTACGCGGTTTCACATTGTAAACTGCACTGCGCAGAATGCGGCATAGATGCAGAGCAGCGCCACACCCTGCACACGGGAGAGCTTTCCACGCACCAGCGCCGGGATGGTCAGCAGCACCATCACCAGCAGCATCACGGGCAGCTCGAGCACCAGACTCGAGTTGATCCCGAACAGGGTCGCACTCTGAGGGATCTCAAAGGGTGCCAGTGTCACCGACATGCCGCTGACCAGCACGAGGTTGAAGACATTCGCACCCACGACATTGCCCAGCGAGAGGTCGCTGTGGCCCTTCATCAGCGAAGTAATGGCCGTGACCAGCTCAGGCAGCGAGGTACCCAGCGCCACGAAGGTCAGCGCGATGACCGATTCCGGCACGCCCATCGCCTGCGCGATGATGGTGCCGTTGTCCACCAGCAGGTTCGCGCCCAGCGCGATGAGGGCTGCGCCCACCACCAGCAGCAGGACGATCTTTCCGATGCCCATCGGCTCTTCCTCATGCTCCGGCTCCGCCGGGGCATTTTTCATCTGCCAGACATTCGCCGCCAGATAGGCCACGAACATCCCCAGCATCAGCAGGCCCATCGGACGGGTAAAGCGGCCCATGCCGTAAGCTGCCACGCAGTAGATGGCCGCAGCCGCAAAGAAGAAAGCCACCGGCACACGCAGGGGCTTCGGGTCCACCTTGCCGGGCCGCACGGCCACCGTAATGGCCGCGATGAGGGCCGTGTTGCAGATGACAGAACCGATGGCGTTGCCGTAGGCGATCTCGCCGTGGCCGGACACTGCCGAGATGGTGGACACCATCACCTCGGGCAGGGTAGTGCCGACGGACACCACCGTTGCGCCGATGAGCAGCTCCGGCAGATGGAACCGGCGGGCCAGCGCCGATGCGCCGTCCACGAACCAGTCACCGCCCTTGATAAGGCAGAGCAATCCAAAAAGAAACAGGATGCCGGGAATTATCATATCGTTCCTCCCAATATCTCTCCGGGCGCAAATCGCGCCGCATCACATAACAAAAGCCGTATTGTATATGATACCAAATTTCCGTGTGGAATACAACGCCCTGCCCGAAAACATTTTGAGCCCCACTATATAAGGTAGGCCGTGCCATTGAAATCCATTGCTATTTGTGTTATTCTGTGATTAGAAAGGCGCTGTCCTGCAAGTGCAGCGGTCATGCTCCCTCCTCGGCATCACATTCCGTGTGCCGTCCGGAGGAAGTCCAATTTTTGTCATCCTCCGGATGGTCTTAATCATTTATACATGAAAGACTTGAAGGAGGAAATCCATCATGGATATTTTGAATACTGTTATTGCTCTGCTCGGCCTTCTGGCCACCGTTATCATTGGCACTGCCAAAATCACTTGGACGATTGCCCAAGTATTTTTTCGGAATCCGCACCACGCAAAACACTATTCGAGAAAATAAACTGACAAGAAAAATGACCGCCCCATGTCTACCAAACTCGAGCGGTCAATTTTCTTAAATTGTCATGTTAGAGGAGGGAGCTGACCACTGTGCGGGCAGCGCCTTTCTTTGTCTTCATTATAGACGTTAGAACGCAGGTTGTCAAGAGACTTGCGTTTTCATTTTATTTACACCACTTTGCAAACTCTTCATCGGTACACTTGACGTAGTGGCTGCCGCTGACGAGGTGGCTGGTGCCTTTGCTGTAGTCGATGCCGGAAGTGGCATAGTCGTAAGTCTCGGCCACGCGGCGCTTTTCCACCACCGGGTTCGGCAGCGGGATAGCCGACAGCAGGCTCCGGGTGTAGGGATGAATGGGATTTGCGAAAATTTCTTCCGTGGTACCCGTTTCCAGCAGGTGGCCCAGATGGAGCACACCGATACGGTCGGAGATGTACTTGACCATGGACAGGTCGTGTGCGATGAACAGGTAGGCCGTGCCGGTCTCCTGCTGGATGTCTTTCATCAGGTTGACGACCTGTGCCTGGATCGACACGTCCAGTGCCGAGATGCACTCGTCAGCGATGATGAGCTTCGGGTTCATGATGAGGGCGCGGGCGATGCCGACGCGCTGGCGCTGGCCGCCGGAGAACTGGTGGGGGTAGCGCTCAGCGTGCTCGGGCGCAAGGCCGACCTTCTCCAGAATCTTCTCCACCTTTTCGCGGCGCTCGTCCTGGGTTTTGTACATATGGTGGATGTCCAGACCCTCGCCAATGATGTCCTCCACCTTCTTGCGGGGGTTCAGGGACGCCATCGGGTCCTGGAATATCATCTGCATCTGGGTGCGCAGGGTGTTGTTCTGGGCGTGAGACAGACGTCCGCTGATGTCCTGCCCGTCGAAGGTGATCTTGCCTGCGGTGGGATCATACAGCCGGATGATGCTGCGGCCAATGGTGGATTTGCCCGAGCCGGACTCACCCACCAGACCGTATGTCTCGCCGGGATAGATCTCAAAGCTGACATCGTCCACGGCCTTGACGGTGAAGTTCTTATTCACCTTGAAATACTGCTTCAGTCCCTCGACCTTCAGAAGAGGGGTAGCGCTCTGTGCTGCCATTTACTCCGCCTCCTCTATCTTTTTTGCTTCTGCGCTCATACGGGCCACACGGTCTTTCAGCTCAGGCGGCATCTCCACCTTGGGAGCGCGGGGGTCCAGCAGCCAAGTGGCTGCGAAGTGGGTGTCGCTGATCTTGAACATGGGCGGGTCGATCTCGTCGTCGATCTCCAGCGCGTACTTGTTGCGGGGTGCAAAGGCGTCGCCGGCCTTCTCATGCAGCAGGTTCGGCGGCGAACCGGGGATGGTGTACAAACGCTCGTCGGCGGTATCGAGGTCGGGCATGGCCGACAGCAGACCCCAGGTGTAGGGGTGGCGCGGGTCGTAGAAGATCTCGTCGATGGTGCCGGTCTCCACGATCTTGCCCGCGTACATGACATCGACATAGTCCGCCACCTTTGCCACGACGCCGAGGTCATGGGTGATGTAGATGACCGAAATGCCGCGCTCCTTCTGGATGCTGCGGATGAGCTCGAGGATCTTTGCCTGAATGGTCACATCCAGTGCGGTGGTGGGCTCATCGCAGATGAGCAGGTCCGGGTCGCAGGACAGCGCGATGGCGATGACCACGCGCTGACGCATACCGCCGGACAGCTGGTGCGGGTAGCTCTTCATCCGCTTTTCGGCGTCAGTGATACCGACTTCTTCCAGCAGCTTGAGGGCCTTCTGATATGCCTCAGCCTTGGGCATCTTGAAGTGCCAGAGCATCCCTTCCATGATCTGCTTGCCGATGGTCATGGTGGGGTCAAGGCTGGTCATGGGGTCCTGAAAGACCATGGCGATGCGCTTGCCGTTGATGTGGCGGCGGATCCACTTTTTATCTTTTTGCAGCAGATCGACGGTTTCAGGGCTGCCGTCGGCGTGATGGTAGCTGAACTGGATGCTTCCGCTGTTCACCTTGGCGTTCTGGGCCAGAATGCCCATGGCCGCCTTCATAGTGACAGACTTACCGGAACCAGACTCACCCACCAGCGCCACCGTCTCGCCTTTGTACAGGTCGATGTTCACGCCGCGGATGGCGTGGACGGGGCCGGCCGTCGTCTTAAAGGTAATATCAAGGTCTCGCACCGACAAGACCTGTTCTCTTTTCGTATCAGGCATGTTGTGCGCCTCCTTACATACTCTTCATCTTGGGGTCAAGTGCCTCGCGCAGGCCGTCGGCCAGCAGGTTGAAGCTGAGCATCAGCAGGCTCATGACCACGATGGGCGGGATGATCTGATAGGGATGGGTAGTGAAGCTGTTGTACAGCTCACTGATCAGGGAGCCCAGCGAGCACTGCGGCACCGGGATGCCCAGACCCACGAAGGAAAGGAATGCCTCGGTAAAGATCGCGGTGGGGATGCTGAACATGACCTGAGTGATGATGGGTCCGATGATGTTGGGCAGCACTTCCTTAAAGATGATGAAGAAGCTGCCGGCACCCAGAGTGCGGGAAGCCAGAACGAATTCCTGGTCCTTCAGCTTGAGCATCTCAGCGCGGGCGATGCGGCTCATGCCCACCCACTCGGTCAGCATCAGAGCGAAGATGATGGTGATCATGCCGGGCTGCAGCACCAGAAGCAGCAGCGTAACGATGACCAGACGGGGGATGCCGTTGGCAACTTCAAGAAAGCGCTGCATCAGCATATCCACCTTGCCGCCGAAGTAGCCCGAGATGAGGCCGTAGCTCATACCGATGACCATATCAATGACGGCAGCCGCCACGGCGATGATAAGGGAGACGCGGGCGCCTTCCCAGGTACGGGTCCAGATGTCGCGGCCATAAAGGTCGCTGCCGAACCAGTAGTAGACGTCATCCTTGCCTTTTTCGACATAGTTGTTGACGATCTTGGTACCGGTGGTCGTGCTCATCTTTTCGCTGCCGTCCAGAATGCCGAACTGCTCGATGCCGGGGACGCGAGGCGCGAAGTTCTTCTGGCTCAGATCCTGGCCGGAATAAGTATAAGCATTCATTCCCGGGCCAAAGACGGCCAGCAGCAGGATGATCATGATCATCACGAGGCCCAGCACGGCGCTCTTCTTGCGGAAGAAGCGGATGCGGACGTCCTTCCAGAAGCTCTGGGCCGCGAAGTTGGTATCCACCGCGATTTCAGCCGCGTTGTCCTTCCGGGCAAACTCTGCCTCGGTGAACTTGTGCTCAGGGTACAGTTCCTGCACGGCCTGCGTGATGGCTGCGGCGGTGCTTTCGCCGCCCAGTCGGATCGCTTTTTCTGCCATATCAGTCGTCCCCCTTTGCCAGACGGATGCGCGGGTCGATGATGCCGTACAGCAGGTCAACGACCAGCATGATGCCAATGTACATGGCACTGTAGATGAAGCTCAGGCCGATGACCACGTTGTAGTCGTTGGACTGGATAGCCGTCACCAGCAGGCTGCCCACGCCGGGGATGGCGAAAATTTTCTCGACCACCAGCGAGCCGGTCATCAAATCAACGATGAGGGGAGCCAAAACCGTAATAATAGGAATGAGCGCATTGCGCAGGGCGTGGCGGAAGATCAGCGCCGGGCCGGAGATGCCCTTGCTCTCGGCCAGCAGCATATAGTCAGAGTCGAGGACTTCTATCATCTCGCTTCGGGTGAAGCGGGCGATGGATGCCATAGTGAACATGGACAGCGACACGCTGGGCAGGACACTCGAACCAAAGACATCCTTGGCGGAGAACAGCATCGGGAACCAGCGGAGCTTGAAACCGAAGGTGTAGCTCAGGGCCAGTGCGAAAACGTAGGACGGCACCGACACGCCGATGACCGAGATGATGGTGGCGATGGTATCAAAAATGGTATCCCGCTTGAGGGCAGCGATGATGCCCAGCACGAGGCCCACCAGAGCGCCCAGCGTGACGGCCATGCCGCCGATCTGGATGGAGATGGGCAGGCGGGACTGGATGAGCTGGGAGATGGGCGTGTTCTTGGAGATGTTGTAGCTCACACCCAGATCGCCCCGGAGCATATTGCCCACGTAGCGGAAGAACTGGATGTAGATCGGCTGGTCAAGACCGTATTTTGCATAGAGCGCGGCTCTCATATCGGCTGTCAGCTTTTCGTCGTTGAAGGGCGAGCCGGGCATCAGCTGCATCAGGATAAACAGCACCAGCAGGATGGCCAGCAGCGTAAACAGCGAAGTGAGGATACGCTTGATCGTATATTTTTTCACGTCAGGTGAACCCCCTTTATGTGACCGCGGCGGTCAATCGTGCGTAGGCCGCGGACAGGTGCAATGGCAAAAAGGCGCACAGTGGCTTTTGCGGGCCACTGTGCGGCCTTATGTTCAGCGATTCAATTTAGGCGTTCTTCACGGTGCGCTTGTACACACGGTTCAGAGCGCAGGGGTGATGCTCCACACCGGTAACAGCGCTGGAGATCATCTCGGCGTTGCACTGGCCGTACAGCGGGAAGATGACTGCCTGCTCCAGAACGATGGCTTCTGCATCGTACAGAGCTGCCCAGCGGCCCTCGGGGTCGGTGCAGAGATCGCCGGTGGTGCACTCTGCGATGATGGAGTCATACTCGGCGTCGCTCCACAGACCGTAGTTGTTGGAGTTTCCGGTGACCCACATGCCCAGGTAGGTCATGGGGTCGGCGTAGTCGGGTCCCCAACGGGTGAGGGCGACCTCGAAGTTGCCGTCCTGCATATCCTGCACACGCTGCTTCTTGGGCTCGACGGTCAGGTTCAGGGTGAAGCCGGGGAGGGTGGTCTCCAGCTGCTCCTTAACGACCTGTGCCACCTTCTGAGGTGCATCGTCGGCATCCACGATCATATCAAATGTGAAGCTGTCCTTGCCCAGCTCGCTCTTGGCGGTCTCGTAATACTCGGCTGCCTTGGCTGCATCGAATGCGCAGGAATCAGCGAACTTGGTCTGGTCGGCGCTGAAGTCGCTGCCGTCCGGGCCGGTGGCGAACTGCGGAGGAACGGCGGTGTAGCAGGGAGCAGAGCCGTCCTTCAGGACGTCGCCGGTGATGGCGTCGCGGTCCAGAGCAAAGGTCATAGCCTTGCGCAGGTTCTCGTTTGCCAGCTCAGGCACACCGTCGATGTTGGGGCTGATGTACCACAGGTAGCCAGCGCCCACGCTGGTGAACTCGGGGTCATCCTTGACCTGGTCCACCTGCTCACCGTTCAGCAGGGTCAGATCCAGAGCACCGGTCTGGTAGCTCATCAGCGCCTGCTGGCTGTCCTTGATGACCTGGTAAGCCAGACCATCCAGAGCGATGTTTGCAGCGTCGTAGTAGTCGGGGTTCTTGGTCAGCTCGAATGCGGTAGCAGCGGGCTGGTAGTCGGTCATGATGAATGCACCGTTGGACAGGACGGTGTCGGGGCTGGTGCCGAAGGTATCCTTGCAGGTGTTGAAGAATGCCTCGTTGACAGGGTAGAAGGTGGGGAAATACATCAGGCTCAGGAAGTAGCTGACAGGGACGTTCAGCTGAACTTCGAGGGTCTTGTCATCCACTGCGGTCACGCCCAGATCCGTGACGGGCTTCTCACCGGCAATGATCTCTGCGGCGTTGACCACCTGACCGATGTCAGACAGCATATAGGAATACTCGGAAGCATTGGCGGGATCAACAGCACGCTGCCAGCCGAACACGAAGTCGGCTGCGGTGACGGCGTCACCGTTGGACCACTTTGCATCGCGCAGGTGGAAGGTATAAGTCTTGCCGTCCTCGCTGATGTCGTAGGTCTCAGCGAGGGCCGGGACAGCTGCGCCGTCGGCGTCCATCTGCATCAGACCGTCGGTGTAGTCGGCGATGACCTCGAAGGAGGTGCCGTCGGTGGCGATCTGCGGGTCCAGAGACTGGACCTCAGTCTCCAGCATGATGTTCAGGGTGCCGCCTGCGGCAGTGCCAGCTGCGCTGGAAGCACCGGTGGAGGCAGCGGTAGACGCTGCCGTGGAGCTGGAGCCGCCGCAGGCCGTCAGGGCCAGAGCTGCTGCGGATACGCCTGCTGCTGCCAGAAAGCTGCGGCGCGAAATACGACGATCGAATCTCATAATATCTTTTCCCCTCTCTAACACCGCTTTAACGTATTAAAGCGACTGTTTCTGAAAAATGCACAAGGTGTTCTGCTCCCCCTCTGGAGCTTTCTGCACACCCTTGTGCCTTGGCGGCATTATACATCGTCCACCGCCGAAAGAAAAGACTTTTTGCCAAATTTATCCCCTCGACCCAACGATTTCTGTAGTTTGCCCAACTGTACACCAAAATTTTGATTTGAATTTTGTATAGTTTTGCCCTTGATGTGTATTCATGTGAAGTACAGTTCATGTGAAATAAGTATTACTTGTGCTTTTGCCGCGTACAGTTTCGTGTCACGTCTTTCTTTTATAAAGAAAACAGCCCATTATGCTTTCTCGGCATAGCGGGCTGTTCGGACTTTATTTTACTTCATGTGCCTGAGATTTTGTCTCAAAAGCACTTTGAAACGTGCTCAGACTGCCTCGGCAGCAGGTGCTTCGACCTCGCCATTGTACACAGCCTTGTCCAGCTGGCCTTCGGTGGCAGCCACAAGGGTGGTAGCGGCGGCAGCGCCGACGACGTTGGTGGCAGTACGAGCCATATCAGCAATGCTGGAAATGGGCGAAAGCAGGATGATGGCTTCCACCGGCAGACCGGCAGCAGCAAACAGAGCGGTAGCAGTGATGGTAGCCGTGCCAGGCACGCCGACGGTACCGATGGAGACGACGACAGCCAGCACAACGAGGAAGGCGTACTGCACCGGGGTGTAGTCAATGCCCAGCAGGTGGATGGTAAAGACAGCCAGCAGGGTGGGCCAGACACCGGCACAGCCCGGCATACCGAGGTTTGCACCCAGACTTGCACCAAAGGCGGCGATGTCCTCGTTGACGCCCAGCTTCTTGGTCAGCTGGTTGACCGTGACAGGGATGGTGCCAACACTGCTCTGAGAAGTGAAGGCGACAGTGCCGGCGGGCCAGACGCCCTTGAAGAACTGGACAGGATCCAGCTTGCCGACGATCTTGATGAGCGCGCCCTCGACCACGAAGGCCTGAATCGCGCAGAGGACATAAGCCAGCACCAGAACGCTCAGCAGGGGGACAAGGTCGGCCGGAGAAGAGCGGCTGACGGCACGGGCGATGAGGGACAGGACGGCATACGGAGTGAAGGAGATGACATAGCTGACCACGCGGCCCATCACAACGTCACCGGCGTCGATAAACTTCTTGAAAGGGGCGACCTCCTCGGGCTTCTTGGCGGCGATCTTGTTGTAGCTGATAGCGACCAGAATGCAGAAGACCACGATAGGCACCACCTCGCCGTTTGCCCAGTGGGAAGCGAGGTTCTGGGGGAAGAGGCTGATAACCGTGTCCACCAAGGTGGGGACTTCCTTGGCGGTGTAGTCGGTGGCCAGCTCATACTTCACACCGTGGCCAACATTGGTCACGACACCAGCGATCAGGGTGATGAGGCTGGCGAAGAAGGTGTTCAGGACGAGGAAGAAAACAGTCTTGAGGCCGATGTTCTTCAGGCGGACGGAATTGCCCAGATTGGTGATGCTGGAAATGATGCTGAAGATCAGCAGCGGGATGACCACAGCCGAAACGACGTGGGCGTAGATGGTACCCACAGCGGCGACATAGGTGTGGTGGCCCTTGAACACGAGGCCCACGATGAGGCCGAGGCCCACAGCCAGAGTCGTTTTTGTCTGTCAACACATTCGCTCTCTCATGATGTTCCTCCCATTTGACATAAACCTACTTTATATGTATGTTTGTTAGGTTGCTGTGGAGTATACTACATACAAACCCTGTTGTCAAGTGAATTATGAAAAAATTTTGAACCTCCGCCCCTCCCGGCGCAAAAAAGCCCCCGGCACGATGCGGAACGTGCCGGGGGCAGGGGGGATAGCGTTTTAGTGGATAAGCTCGTTGTGCTCGAACCCGCCGATGGTCAGGCTTGCGCCCTCACCGGAGTGGGTGAGGGTAAAGAGGGTGTCGTCCACGCCCAGAGACAGCATACTGTCGATGTTCAGGGCGGTCTCACGGAGCTGGGTGCGGAACACGATGGTGTTCACGCCCTGAGCCTTCAGCTCCTTCAGGTTGCTCAGGCAGCCGGAAAGCACGGCAGTCTCAGCAGGCACCGCAACGGTGTACCGGCCATCGGCAATAGAGGTCTCGTAGGCTCCGGCACCGGTAACGGTGAGGGTGACAGCGGAGGAGCCGCCGTTGCTCTCGACAGCCGCCTGCTCCGGTGCGCCGCAGCGGGTGCAGACGCCATTCACAAAGTGGTGGCCCAGTGCATCACTGATGATCTCTTCGTAGGTCTCGCCCTCATGGGTGGTGCAGGTGTAGACCCGCTTGCCCGGAGTGGTGCAGGTGGGCTCTACCGTAGCCGTCAGCTCGTAGCTGTGGCCGTCCTGCTTGATGCCGACCAGGTCACCTGTGACGGTAATGCTGCCGTCCTCGTTTTTGGTGGTGGTGGCGTTTTCGTAGATATTGACCTTTCCCGTTTCGTCGGTACTGATATTGTCCACAGAATCGGAATTTTTCAGCGTCTCGCCCTCAGGGACATACAGGTTGACCACGGTGTTGTCTTTTGCCTTGACTCCGTCCGTCCTTGTTCCCACAAGGTTGATGGTGCTGTTGCCGCCTATTTCACGGGTGCCGCCATTAAAGTACAAAGTCCCGCCATTAAACGATAGCTTAGGAGCCTCCGCTTTCCCTTGCACAGCCGTAAGCGTCAGGTTCTCCAATGTGTGTTCTTTATGATACATCATAGAGAACACTGCTCCCATATTACCTTCACCTTCGGCTTTTGCGTCCCCGCCGGTGAGCTCCAGCGTAGAATCCTTCATGCTCACAGCATATTGCATATAGTTTCCGTAAAGATTCATTGCGTTACCGGAGCCTGCATATTTCTTTGACTCTGCACTTCCACCTGTAGCGGAAATCGAAACTCCCTCGATCTCTGCATTTGCACCTATCGAAATTCCGGCACCGCCCGATGCTTCCTTGTTATTATCTGTGTATCCATCGCCGCCCTTTGCGGTAATGTGGGCATCATCAAGGAGCTTGGCCGTTCCCTCATCCACTCGGATGCCAGCTCCGCCACCGGACATCACATCCGATGTTCCTGTCACGTTGGAATTGCCGCCCTCGGCCTTGATCTCAGCACCGGACACCGTGAGATTCTTGGCACGGATGCCATCACCGCCATTAAGCCACTGACCATTCATCGTAAAACCAAGGTTTGAAGTTTCAACATCTCCACCCGCAGCGGTGAGGCTGCCGTTTTTGTCTTCGTCCTGGATGGTCAGCGTACCTTCACCTTTAGCGTGCAGGCCATGACCTCCACTGAGATTGCTATCTGACCTCTCATCGTTGCTCCAGTAGCTGCCGCCCTTCAGCTCGTTCTTGCCATCCAGCTCCAGCGTCACATTGCCGGTGCCGGAAACGGTCACGGCATCCTTGTTCGTATCCCCTGCATCCACCTTCAGGTCACGGAGGAAGACCTTCAGGACCTTGGCAGAGTCATTGATGATCTTCACCACATTGTTGGCGGCAGCCTGTACGCTTTCGGAAAGGGAGGTGGGGGCGTTGTTCTCGTAGGACTTCTCCTCAGCGGCCTTTTTCTCCTTGGTCTCCTGCTTGACATCAAGCTTGGTGGCCTCCGTCTGGGCTTCGGGGTCATTCTGGCCGCACAGAAGCACCTGATCGGTGGGCTTTTTGTCCTGCTCCGTCTCCTGCGTTTCGGCGGGCTTCTGCTCGTCCTTCTTCTCCTCGTCCTTCTTCTGCTCATCCTCCGGGGCCAGCAGCTCCTGAGTGGTGGGCTCATCGCCCTCGTCCTCGCCGGACTTTCCAGTCTCGCCGGGCTTTTCAACCTCGTCGGAGTTCTCGCCAGTCTTTTCGACCTCGTCGGAGTTCTCCTCTGCTGCGTTCAGGCTTTCGGTAGGCTTGGTGTTATCGCCGGTGATGATGATGTCATCACTTTCATCCTCGCTCTTCTCGACAGTCACACCGCCCACCGTGATTTTCGTGCCGCTTTCGTCCACAGAGATTTCCACGTTGCCCTTGCTCACATCACAGATGTAAGCAGCCGAGGCCGGGGCCGCAACTGCCGACACTGCCATGCTCAGGGCCAGGACGGCAGCTGCCGTCCGCTTCATATTTTTCCGTAACCGCATAATTTTTACCTCCTGTTTCGTGGTTTTTCCTTCTTTTATTTTACCCCCCCCCCCTATAGGTTTTTCAATAGATTTTGTCAACAATCTTTCGGACGAATATTTGTCATTTCTCACAAAAAGGCCGCTGCGCCACACCTTCTCCACACCTTCCGTGCAGCGGCATGAGCGATTTGTCCATGGGCCATTTTTTCCCGGGCAAAAAAACACCGTGGACGGCAGAGCCATCCACGGTGCGAAAGATGAAATGGGAAAACGGGGACTTACTCCTGCTCCTGCTGGAGGATGCGCCCGTCCCGGGCCACCACTTTGCCGCCCTTGATGACGGTTTCAACATGGTTGCGGCCAAACTTATAGATCACGTCCTCGAAGGTGTCCACGTCCAGGATCAGCAGGTCATAAATTCCCAACTCCGCATATTCAACTCCGGCCTCGCCGTCGTAGACGCACTCCGCTTCAAACCCCTTGCGCTCCAAAACTGACCGGATGGAGTCGGCCAGCAGCTTTTCATCCTCGATAATCAATACTTTCATAGCAGCCTCCGGTGGAAGACGGTTTGCCACCTTGGCATTATACTACACAAAAACGCTGAATCGAAGCTGAAAAACAGAATTTTACAGGGAAAGGGGAAGAAGCGCCTACAGCGTGTTCGCAGTCTTTTCAGCGTCTATTCAGCAAAGGGTGCTATCATCAGGTATCATCTGCCGTACCACTCCAAGGCGTAAGTACGGCGTGAAAGGAGCTTTTCACACATGACCTTAGTGAAACCGGCGCCCGATGCCCAAGTACGAGAGGAAAAACAGAACAAGCGGACATGGCCCTTTCCTCACCCCAAGCATGGGAAGCGGTGGCTGATCCTGGGCGTGATCGCGCTTCTGTTCCTGGCCTTTGCCGGGAAGTTTCTGCTGGGCCAGGCTGCTCAGGTGACGCTGGACGGCTCCTTTGAAACACTGAACGGAACAGTCCGCTCCATCTCCGGCAGCAAGGTAGTCGGCACGGGAAACACCGTGACCCGCGAGGTGACCATCGCTGTGCAAAATCCCGGCGGTCTCAGCGCGTCTCAGGTGGCCGCGGCTTCCATCAACGGTTTGGGCAGCGCGGGCAACGGCACCTTTACTTACCAGTCGGAGAGCACGGTCACAGCCAGTGCCAGCGGCACCGCCACCGCGATCCATGCCGCTGAAGGCAGCACTGTTTCCAAGGGACAGGCATTGGTCACCCTGGGCGGTGATGATTTGGAAGACCGGATCCAAAATGCGGAAGACAGCCTGAGAAATGCGGAGCTTTCCATGGAAAACACGCAGAAACAGCTGGAGAATTACACCATCACCTCCCCCATCAGCGGGACAGTCATCGACAAGGAGTACAAGGCCGGCGATACTGTGGAATCGGGCAAGACGCTGTGTACCATCTACGACCTGAGCTATCTGGAGATGACGCTGAACATCGACGAGCTGGACATCTCCACGGTGGAGGTGGGGCAGGCGGTCCAGATCACTGCGGAAGCGGTGGAGAGCAAGACCTTTACCGGCGTGGTCACCAAGGTCTCTGTGGCGGGCAATACCTCCGGCGGGATCACCTCCTATCCGGTCACTGTCCGGATTGATGAGAGCGACGGCCTGCTGCCAGGTATGAATGTGGACGCGGAGATCGTTTTGGAGGAGGCCTCTGATGCGCTGGCCATCCCCAGCAGCGCCGTCACCCGAGGCGGCGGGAACACCTCTCTGGCGCTCATCACCCAGGATTCTCCCAGTGCAGAAAACGCCGTGAAGCAGGAGGCACCGGAGGGTTACGTCTATGTGCAGGTAGAGACTGGCGTCAGTGATGACAGCTACGGAATGGTGGAATCCTCCGAAAAGGTGGTCACGGAGGATGGAGACGCCGCGGTCCAGACCAATGTCACTGTGATCTGTACAGACGGTACGGCAAAAACCTTTACTGTGGACAAAGCCGTGGACTATAAAGCCGGACGTTTGGTCACAGTCAAGGTCAGCGAAGGCAGTGTGACCATAAAGGCTCTGACAGAAAAGCATACCAGCGGCAAGGTAGACAGCGCCGCGACCAAGTTGGGCAGCCTTTCCTTCGCGGAACATATCGAGATCCTGGATACCGGCGATGAGGGCGCTGCCACCTCCGTAGATGTGTCCCGCTTGTCCGGAATGAGCCTGGACAGTGATGATGTCCGCTACTATGGGCTGGACGGAGATGGCAGGATCGAGTATCTCATCCTGGATGATGTGACGGGAGATCTTTGGACCTATGCCTATCTGACCGATTTGGAGGATCAGTCCCAGGGAATGTCCATCAACGTTACCTATACCTATTTGGTGGGTGGAGCCGAACAGACACTGAATTCTACCTCCGCTCAGTATCCTGTGGAAATTGGCGGTATTGCGGTCGCCCATGAGTCTGATGGCAGTATCCGGACCATGCAGCGGATGAAGTCCACAGAGTTGACGGGCCTGTCCAGTAGCTGGGCCATGGCATCCAATCAGAAATATGCGGTCGC
>ERZ772816.1619-NODE-1619-length-18061-cov-3.861824_pt1 | contig 18061 bp, 17 predicted proteins | sample MGYA00511359_ERZ772816 | MGnify/ENA primary metagenome ERZ772816 (study PRJEB29015, sample SAMEA2737710) | human gut metagenome | biome: human gut; feature: human-associated habitat; material: faeces | place: China | collected 2012 ...
CCACTTTTCCCAGCAGCTGGAAAAGTGGGCAAAAGAGCCGCCAGAGGCCAATGGTCTCTGGACTCCCTTTACTCTCAAGAGTTTCGTTTGTTATGGGCCATAAAGGGAATCGACTCAGCAACAGACCTGCTCCCGCTCAGGCGAAGGGATATGTGGGTCTACCGCTGTACGGTGTCATTGTGGAAACCGCCGAAACGCCGCCCCGCTTCCCGTCATTGCGAGGGTGCAAAGCCCCGTGGCAATCCGTTCTCCACGGTAGAACAGCAATCCCCTTCCACCGCCCAATAAAGCGGCAGCGTGAGTAGAAGGAAGTCAATTCCCTGCTTCGGCGGGAACTATGCCGCAGCTCTTACACACCGGGAAGGAAGGGCAGAAACCATGGGTTTCTGCTGGCGCTCTTTGGTAACTTTCTTTCGCTGCTGAAGGAAAGTTACCCGCCGGAGGCATAAAAGAAAAACTGATGGCAAAAAATATGCCGCCGGTGGCAACAAACAGCCCCCTCTGCAGACAAAAAGGAAGAGACGATGTTTCCATCGTCTCTTCCTTTTTAACATGTGCAGCATGAGCACTTACAGTGCCGTGATATGGACGCACCGGGCGTCACAGCGGCGCAAGGCAATGACGGCATCCAGCACCTCATAGGCCACCGGATCACCCAAGGGACTGATCTGCACCGCCCGGACGATTGTGCCGGGGATGAAGCCCAGCTCCAGCAGCCGCTGACGCTGGGAGTGCGTCACAGCCCGGATGGCGGCCCACCGGCCCGCCGGCAGGGTATCCAGCGTATCTGCCACGGAAAAGACCTCCTTTTAGGGGAGTGGTCTATCCTATGCCGCCTGTAGGGCGGCGGTCACAGCCACGTCTCGTCGAAGCCATAGGGCAGCAGCTCCTTCAGGGCGAAGTGCTTGGCCTCCCCCTTGCCGTTGAGGCAGATGACCTCCATCTGGGGGGCGAACTCCTGCATCACCTGCCGGCAGGAGCCGCAGGGGACGCAGTAGTCCTCGCTCTTCCCAGCGATGACGATGCGTTTGAAGTCCCGATGGCCCTCGCTGATGGCCTTGAAGATGGCGGTGCGTTCGGCACAGATGGTGAGACCGTAGGCGGCGTTTTCAATGTTGCAGCCGGTGAACACCGTGCCGTCGCTGCACTCCAGCGCCGCACCCACGGGAAAATGGGAATAGGGGCTGTAAGAACGGTCCAGCATGGCAATGGCGGCCCGGCACAGTTCCTGTTCTGTCATGGGATGACCTCCTTTTGCACTTAGGTGGGAAAGCCCTTCTGGGGCCATTGTAGCGCATTTTGCCCGGCCCGTCAAGGCAGGCCTCAGTCCTCCAGCAGCAGGCGCAATGCATCATCCGTGGGGAGCTCCAGCTCCGGCACGGCGGCGTTCAGATCCTGTACCTGCTGGGCAGTGAGGGGATAGACACCGTCCTCGTCCGGCTCCAACCCCTGCTGGGACAGCCACTGGCGGGCCTGCTGGGCCAGCTCCGGGTGGCCCGTGAGCACATAGTCTGCCGGGTCGGAAGGCTCCTGCCTCTCTGTGCCGCCGGAGGCGAAGGTCAGACCGCCGTCAGAGGGGGTGACCTCATCGGTGAAAGTATCCTCGTCGGCGCCCACAGAGTTGTTGGCGGAGGAATCCGGCAAAATACCGCTGAAGGGAGAGTCGCCGCCCTTCTCTGCCTGCTGGCGTACCAGATAGATGCCCAGCACCACCACAAGACACGCCGCCATGCCCATGACGGCCCGCAGCCACGGCGACCGCCGTCGATGCTGGGGCGTGGCGTGGACACGGTTCATGATATCCGGAAGCAGGTCATCCAGGACGGGATCGGTATCGGCCCGCAGGGCCTGCTCCATAGCCAGCAGCTGCCGGTAATAGCTGCGGCAGCCGGGACAATCCCGCAGATGGGCGAGTACGGCGTCTTGTTCCGGGCCGACCAGCTCCCCGTCCAGCAGGGCCTCGATCTGTTCCTGATTGCAGTGCATACTCACCCCTCCTTTCCATTTGGTAAGACGGCAGCGTCGGGAAAGAAGTTCCCCTGCCGCAGTAGAATTTCACGCAGCTGGCGGCGGGCACGGCTGATGCGGGATTTCACCGTGCCGCTCTCCAGTGACAGGGCCTGTGAGATCTCGTCGTAGCTCAGCTGCTGTACCACCCGCAGCAACAGCACCTGCCGGTGTTCCGGTGACAGCTGATCCAGCGCCCTTTGCAGGGCCTCCTGCTGCTCTCTCTGCTCCGCCAGAAGCTCCGGCTGCTGGGGATCCGTCCGCTCCGGCGCCTCCTCCAGCGGGAGGTTCCCCAGATGGTGCTTTTCCCGACGCAGGAAGTCGATGGCGGCATTGGTGGTAAGCCGGTACAGCCATGAGGAAAAGCGGCTGTCGCCCCGGAAAGCCGGCAGGCCACGCCATGCCGCCAGAAAGGCGTCCTGCGTCACCTCACGGGCGTCTTCGGCGCTGCCGCACATCCGCAGTGCCAGCCGGTACACCGGCCCTTCGTAGGCCACCACCAGCTGCTCGAAGGCGTCTGCGTCACCGTGTCTGGCACGGGCGATCCACTGCTGCTCGGTCATTTCAGGTCCCTCTTGATGCCGGCGGTGATGCGCTCCATATCCTCCAGCGTGTTCATCCGCACGATCTGTTCCTTATAATAGTTGGCGTGGGGAACGCCCTTGAGATACCATGCGTACTGCTTCCGGGCCTCCAGCATGGCGATGTGCTCCCCCTTGTCCTCGGCGGCCAGACGGATCTGCCGCACGGCCACATCGCAGCGCTCCGCCAGCGGCGGCAGCGGCGGGACGGGACGGCCCTCCAGCGCCGCCTGGGCCTGCTGAAAGATCCACGGGTTGCCGAAGCTGCCCCGGCCGATCATGGCGGCGTCGGCGCCGGTAAAGTGGAGGATAGCCACGGCATCCTCCGCCGAGAACACGTCGCCGTTGGCGATAACGGGGATGGACACCGCCTGCTTCACCTGACGGATGGTGACCCAGTCCGCCTGTCCGGCGTACATTTGGGTGCGGGTGCGGCCGTGAACGGCCACCGCCGACACCCCTGCCTGCTCCAGCATCCGGGCCAGCTCCACGGCATTGATGCTGCCCTTGTCCCAGCCCCGGCGCATTTTCACCGTCACCGGCACCGGGCAGGCCTTCACCACCGCCTCGGCAATGCGTGCGGCCTTCTCCGGGTCCTTCATCAGGGCGGAGCCGTCACCGTTGGAGACCACCTTGCCCACGGGACAGCCCATGTTGATGTCGATGAAATCGGCGCCGGACAGCTCGGCGGCCATGCAGGCGGCTTCCGCCATGCAGGCGGCGTCGCTGCCGAAGATCTGCACCCCGGCAGGATGCTCCCCCGGCCCCAGACGCAGCAGACTGCGGGTCTTGCGGTCCTGATAGCACAGGGCCTTGGCGCTGACCATCTCGGTGACGGTAAGCCCTGCCCCCAGCTCCCGGCAGATCTGGCGGAAGGCCAGATCGGTGACCCCGGCCATAGGGGCCAGGACCAGCCGGGAATCCACATGGATGCGGCCGATGTTCATGGTGTCTCCTCGCTTTCGGGTGATATTGCTCCCCAGTATAGCACATGGCGGGAAAAAAGAAAAGACGGGGAAAAAGAAACCGGAGGGGAGCACCGCTCCCCTCCGGCAGGTGTCATATTTTTTCCGGCAGAGCCAGATCGTCGGTGCGGACCCATTCTTCCACGTCCACCACGGTGAACTCCTCCGGCGTCCGGCGGATCACCACACGGGCCAGCCCCGCATTGATGACCATGCGGCGGCACATAGGGCAGGAGGTGGCGTCCGTCAGCAGCTCTCCGGTCTGGGCATTGCGGCCCACCAGATACAGCGTACCGCCCACCATGTCCCGGCGGCTGGCGGAGATGATGGCGTTGGCCTCGGCGTGGACGCTGCGGCACAGCTCATAGCGCTCGCCCCTCGGCACCTGCATGGCCTCCCGTGTGCAAAAGCCCATGTCCACGCAGTTTTTCCGCCCACGGGGGGAGCCGTTGTAGCCGGTGGAAATGATCTCGTCGTTCTTGACGATGATGGCGCCGTAGACCCGGCGCAGACAGGTGGCACGCTCCAGAACGGTCTGGGCGATGTTCAGGTAGTAGTTCTCCTTGCTGATGCGGTTCATAACTTCCCCTCCTGACGGAATTTTTCCTCATTATATCGGATTCCCACCGGCGACGCAAGCATAAAAAATTTACATTTTTTGCCCGCTGCCGCCCCTCGACCGCCATTGACAAACAAAAGTGTGCGGGGGTATAATACAAGCACACCCGTGTATATGAAAGGAGATCATGAACATGGCATTTTTTGAAGAACTGGGCAAGAAGGCACAGGCCGTCGCCGGCGTAGCGGCGGAAAAGGCCAAGGATCTGGCGGGCGTCGCCTCCGAGAAGGCGAAGAGTGTTTCGGATTCCGCCAAGGCCAGCATGGAGATCATCTCCGAGCAGCGTGAAATGGAAAAGAATTACCGTGCCATCGGTGAGTGGTTCGTGTCCGAGTATGAGGGCGAGGTCCCCGATGCCGTGAAGGATGTGGTGGCTGCCGTCATCGCCTCTAAGGAGCGCATCGGTGAGCTGGAGGCCGCCAAGGCTGCCAAGAAGGAAGAGGAGTCCTGCCACTGCAGCTGCCAGGAGCAGCCCGCCGAGGAGATCCAGCAGAAGGTCTGCCCCGACGAGGTGCTGCTTGCGGTGGTCGCCGTCGGTACGGGCAACGACTGGGTGCGCACGTTCGGTATTTCGAACCGCTACCAGGACGCCGTGAAGGCGATCAGCGAAGGGTATTCGTTCCTGCAGGACGTGGGCGTGGTCTCTTACGAGGAGTCGCACTACCGCCAGAGCCGTTACATGGCCAACGTCGCGGGTGCGGGCTTCGACGCCCATGTGGTGCGCAAGTTCTCGCACCTCAAGAAGAAGGGGCGCAAGAACCGCTGGATCTACACATGGTGTCTGGTCAGGCAATTCTTCCGTTATAAATCCACCGGAATGAAGGTGTGGGTCGATGACCGGCTGGTCTACAACAACCTGCTGCTAAGCATCGCCATCGGTATCTGCAAGTACAACGGCGGCGGTATGCAGCAGCTTCCCGAGGCTGTGGCCGACGATGGCATGCTCGACGTGTCGCTCATCCGGCCGGTGCATTTCTGGCACCTGCTGTTCCGGTTCCACTACCTGTTCAACGGCGGCATCTACCGTATCCGGCATATCCTCCAGGAGCGCGGCAGCCGTATCCGCATCGAGTCGTCGCCCGAAATATCGGTCGAGGTGGACGGGGAGCTGCTGGGCGAAACGCCGCTCGAATTCTCAATCCTCCACAAGGCAATCCGGATCGTGGTCTCCAAGGAGTTTTACGACAGGCGTCCCGAGACGTCGTGTTCGTGCACGGTGCCGGAGGTGTAGCGGCGTTTTACGCGGTCGGAGTGGCGGGATAAAGATAACCGGGCGGGATTTTTTCTAAAAATCCCGCCCGGCTGCGTTTGGTCGTGCGATGCGTCAGTTGACGCTCTCGATCACGTCGACTTCGGTAATCACCCATTCGAAAAGGTCGTTGGCGCACTGCCCCTGCAACTGGCGCAGCTGCGACATGTCGGTCGTATCGGCCAGGATGGCGTTGAAGAATTGCGACATCGTGTCGTAGGTGTCGTTCACCTTCCCGGCGAAGCAGTTGTAAAAAGCCTTCTGCTGGTCGTGGTCGAGGCCTGCGGGAAGCACGCCCTGCGCTACGAGGTAGTTGTAGGGGAAGATGTGCCGCATGTTGCGTGCGTCGGCGTTCAGTTCGTCCACGATGGTCGTGACGACCACCATGTCGACCGTGTCGGTTACGCCCGGCATCTCCACGAAGGTCGCGTAGACGGGATAGGTGCCTTCCAGCTCCCCGGCCACCTGGTCGGTGAAGAGTACGAACTCGGCGTCGGTCAGGTCGTCGAGGTAAACCATCTGGCGGTAGCTGCGCAGCGCTTCGCGCATGGCCTTGCGTTGTTCGTGGTTCCACTCCCGCTTTTGCGAGCAGCCTACGAAGCCTGCCGCGAACATCGAGAGCAGGGATACACAGAGGAGAATTTTTTTCATCGTTTCCTTGATTTTGGTTTTACTTATGGCAGGAACGCAATCCGTGTGCCAAAAATTTCATATCTTTACCCGAAAATCAGTTTGCTATGGATGTCCTGGCTTTTCGCGACTACTGCCTGTCGCTGCCCCTGACCGAGGAATGTACGCCCTTCGACGAAACTACGCTGGTCTACAAGGTCGGCGGGAAGATGTATGCCTATGCCGATATGGAGAATTTCGGGCGGGTCGCCGTGAAGTGCGATCCCGACGAGGCGGTTTCCCTGCGCGAGGAGTATCCCGACGTCACGCCTGCGTGGCATTCGAGCAAAAAGCACTGGAACGACATCCGCACGACGGGCGACCTGCCCGATGCCTTTATCCGGGCGCAGATCCGCAATTCCTACCTGCTCGTGCTGCGGCAGAACGTTACGCCCAAGTCCCTGCGCGAGGAGATACTGGCCTATGTCGGGGAACACGGCCTGCCCGAATAGCCGCTGTGCCGGATCCTGCCCGGCCCTGAGATTGTCCGATCAAATAACTCGATAAACTATGAATATCCGATTTCTTTTCGCAGCGCTGGTTAGTGCGTTGGCTTTGGGTTCGTGCGGCGGAAATGCCCGAACCGAACTTTTCAATGGCAAAGACCTTGCTGGGTGGGTGTGCGTCGTCGACAGCCTGGGCGAAGTGCCTGCCGGGGAGGTATTCACCGTCCGGGACGGCAATATCCGTATCGCGGGGCAGCCATTCGGCTACATGCGTACTGTGCGGCAGTACGGCGATTACAGGCTCCACGCCGAGTGGCGCTGGATCGGCGAAGCAACGAACAGCGGCATTTTCCAGCGCGTGCAGGAGGGCGACAAGGTCTGGCCTCAAGGGATCGAATGCCAGCTCATGGCCGGGCGTGCGGGCGACCTGGTGTTGCTCGGGGGTGCAAGGGCCGACGGGATCGAACCCGTCGGCAAATTCCCTATAAAGGCGCGTATCGGCGATGCCGGTTGCGAGAAGCCTGCAGGCGAGTGGAACGAGGCCGAGATCGTTTGCCAGGGCGACCGGATGGCCGTCTATATCAACGGCGTGTTGCAGAACGAATGTTCGGGTACGAACCGTACGGGCTACATTGCGCTCCAGAGCGAAGGCGGCACCCTGGAGTTCCGTAATGTCTACCTCACCGATGTGAAATAGGGCACCCGGCACAGCGGCCCGGATACTCGGAAAGCGAAGGCCGTCCCCGCAGCAGGGGACGGCCTTCCGTCGTTTTGAGGCCGGATTGCTATGCGCGCATTTTTGCTTTCCAGCGAAGGTAGCCCGCGACTGCCAGCGCCGAGTAGAGGGCGTACAGGCCTGCCGTCAGCGGGATGCCCTTGTAGAGGTACAACCCCACCGTTACCAGGTCTACGGCCAGCCATACGAGCCATTGCTCGACGTACTTGCGCGAGAGCATCCACATCGCCACGATGCTTCCGGCCGTGGTCATCGCGTCCCAGAACGGCACGGTGCTGTTGGTGAATCCCACGAGCAGGAAGTAGATGCCCGTATGCGCTGCGGCGTAGACGGCGATCAGCCCCGCAGCTTGGCGCAGGGGCGTATGCCCGATCCGGTCGGCCGCTGCTTTCCTGCGCGGTGCGTTATGCCATACGATCCACCCGTAAAGGCCGGCCAGTACGTAGTAGGCCTGCATCGAGCAGTCGGCATACAGCCCCGCCTTGTAGTAGAGTGCACCGTGCACCAGCGGCATGATGAGCCCGACGATCCACAAGCGGATGTCGGCCCGGTATTCCAGCCACAGGTAGAGCAGCCCCAGCACGACCCCGGCGATTTGCAGTACGAGTTTCCAGTCCATCTGTTCTCAGAATTTCACCGTCACGTTGGCCAGCACGTTCAGCGGGGCCTGCGGGAAGTAGAGGGCGACGTCCGTACGCTTGCCGTCGTCCATGTAGGAATAGCCGTACCCGTTGCCGCAGTACTCCGAATCGAAGAGGTTGTAGACCATGAGCCCGAAGCGGACGCTGCGGGCGGCTTTCGTGCGGAGCGTATAGCCCAGGTTGAGGTTGGTCGTGCAATAGCTGTCGAGCGACAGGGCGTCGATTTCGTTGTTCGTGAAATACTGCTTGCCGACATACTGCGTGTGGAATACGGCCTCGAAGCCCTTGCAGTGGAAGTCGAAGAGCACCCCGGCGATTACGTCGGGCGAGTAGGAGATGGTCATGTCGCCCAGGTTCTGCCCGAAGGTAGGGCTGTCCTTGAGGGCGTCGATGTAATCCTCGATCCTGTTCTGGCTGAACGTTGCGTGCCCGCTGAGCGTGAACCAGCCCGTGGCTTTCCATTGTGCCGAAAGTTCGATGCCCCGGCGGTAGCTGTCCTCCACGTTCGTGTTCAGGGCATCGTCGCCGTCGTTGACCATGCCCGTGGCGACCAGCTGATCCTTGTATTTCATGTAGTAGAGGTTTACGCCTGCGCTGAATTTCGGTGTGTCGTACCGGTAGCCAAGTTCATAGTCGTAGAGTTTCTCGGACGAAGGATAGGAGTTGTCGCCGGAGAACATATAACGGTCGGTGAAGTCGCTGCGCGTAGGCTCCTTCTGTGCGACGGCGAACGATGCGTAGAAGTTGTGGCGGTCGGCGAGCGTGTAATGGATGCCCGCGCGCGGGTTGAAGAAATGGTATTTCTTATCTACGTCGATAGGCTGCATCGCGGAGGTGTCCCAGTTGTAGTTGTCGTTGACGCCCCATGCCTGGTAATGCACATAGCGGTATTGCATGTCGGCGAACAGGCGCAACCCCCGGGCGACTGTCCAGTTGGCGCGCACGAAGACGTTGGCGTCTTGTTTGTCGACATCGTTGTCGTACCAGCGCCCCCGGATGTCGCTTTTCTTCAGGCCGTCCACCCAGTCCAGCGTGCCCCAGTGGGGACAGGAGTAATAGCTCCACGAACCGCCGACCATGATGTCGAGGTCGACCTTGCCCATCTCCGAATAGTTGGGGTTGATGACGTAGTTGCCGTCGATGCGAGCCACGCGAACCTCCGAAATGGGGCCGCCGAAGGGGATGTCCGAAACGGCGAGGGCGGCCGAAGCCGCCAGGCCCGCCAGGGCGTCGGGCTGGATATCCTTATCCGCCGAGATGAGGTTCACCGTTACGTAAACCTCGGCGTGGTAATCTGCGGGGAACAGGGGGCGGAGGGCTCGGTCGATCAGGCGCGCGACGAGCACTTCGCTGTCGTTGGCCTTGCCTTCGCGCTTCATGAAGCCTCCGGGGTAGCGTCCGCAGGCGGCGTACTTCTCTTTGTACTCCACCTGGAGGGGCATGAAATCGGTGTCGGGTTTTGCGTCCTTGGCGGCCACCACGGTACCCAGGAGCATCGTATCTCCCATCTTGACTACCACGGAGCCGTCGGCCTGCTTGGCCAGTTTGCCCGTTTCGATCTCGATCTGGCGTCCGTCGGCCAGCGTGATGATCTTGCGGACTGCGTTGTACAGCTTCTTTTCTTCCATAAAAATCTAAACCTATAATGTTTTTCGAATCGTTGTCCTTTACGAAAATGAAGGCAACCCCTCGTTGGGAATTGCCCTCATTTCTCCCTCGCGGATTATCGGCGGAGGTTGAGCGTCTTGACGATGGCGCGGTAGCGCTCGATGTCGACCTCTTTCAGATACTCCAGCAACGCGCGGCGCTTACCGACCAGGCGCAGCAGTGCGCGCTGGGTTCCGAAGTCGTGTTTGTTGCTCTTGAGGTGTTCTGTAAGGTGGCTGATACGGTACGAAAACAACGCGATCTGGCTCTCGGGCGAACCCGTGTCGGTGTTAGACTTGCCGTACTGGCCGAAAAGCTCCTGCTTTTTCTCTGCTGTTAAATAAGCCATTTTTGAAAGTTTATTTAAATTCCACTCTACGACGCATCCCCCTTACCGTGGATAACGCCAGAGCGTCCGGCAAAGTTACGAAATAATTGACAATTAAGCATGGCAAATGAAAAATTATTTACCTTTTTTACACGGATTTATCGCCTTAAACTCCGGAAAATACTATTTTTGCGGCAAAACAAGTCTACGTTATGGTAAAGACGCTTATTTTCGCACTCCTCGCGACGATGTGCGCAACCTTCCTGTGGGGCTGCGGCGGCAAGGTTTCCTATACGACCGTCGACGGGACGATGCTCGGCACGACGCTGCACGTGGTGGCCGACGTGCAGGGCACTTCGCCGCAGGAGCTCTACGCCGCCGTCATGGCGCTCGACCGGGAGGCCAAGGCCTCGATGTCGATCTTCGACCCGGCGTCGCTGCTGAGCCGCCTGAACCGCAACCAGACCGACAGCGTCGACCGCCATATCGCCTTCAACCTCCGCCTGGCCGACAGCATCAGCTCGCTGAGCGACGGCCGTTACGACGTGACCGTCAAACCGCTCGTCGAGGCGTGGGGCTTCGCCGGGAAAGAGGCGCAGGAGAACCCGAACGTCGATTCGATCCTTGCGTTCGTGGGCCGTCAAAAGGTGCGCATCGAAAACGGCCGCCTGATAAAGGACGATCCCCGTGTGCAGCTGGATTTCAATTCGATCGCCAAAGGATATACCGTCGACCTGCTCGCGCAGCTCGTCGAATCGTTCGGCGCCAGGAACTACATCGTCGACATCGGCGGCGAAGTCCGCTGCAAGGGCGTCAACCGGCAGGGGAATCCGTGGCGCATCGGCATCGAGACCCCGTTCGACGGCAACATGTCGAACGGCGAATACCTCCAGCGGCGTATCGGGATGACCGAAGGCGGCCTGGCCACCTCGGGCAATTACCGCCGTTTCTACCTCGATGCCAAAGGCAACAAGATCGCCCACACGATCGACCCCCGCACGGGGCGCAGCGCCGTTTCGCGCCTGCTGTCGGTGACGGTCGCGGCTCCGACCTGCGCCGAGGCCGACGCTCTGGGAACCATGTTCCTGGCGATGGGGGCCGACGATGCGCTGGCCGCGGCGAAGTCCATGCCCCGGATGAAGGTCTATTTCATCCTCGCCGACGGCGCGGATGGCTATGAAGAGTATGTTTCGCCCGCCATGAAGGCGGCAATCATGCAATAACCGATTTATGAAAAGCGCAGTTTTCCTCTACAACACCCAATCCGGCAAGTGCAAGATCGGCCACTGTACCGATAGCATCTGCACCGTATTCCGGGCTTACGGCTACGAGATTACCCCGCAGCCGATCGACTTCGAAGCCAATCCCTTCGACGGCAACGAGCAGATCGATCTGATGGTCGTGGCCGGCGGCGACGGCACGGTCAACTATGTGGTCAACTCCATGAAAAGCAAGGGGCTGGATATCCCCTTGGGGGTAATCCCCGCAGGTACGGCCAACGATTTCGCCGGGGCGCTCGGCATGTCGCACAAACCGCTCGAAGCAGCAAGGCAGATTGCCTCGGGCGCCATCGACCGGGTGGATTGCGGCTGTGTGAACGGCCTCTACTTCGTCAATATTTTCAGCTTCGGCATCTTTACCACCACCTCGCAGCGTACGCCCGACGAACGCAAGCACAAAATCGGCAAGCTGGCCTATATCATCGAAGGGGTCAAGGAGTTCCGGGCGATGCACGCCGTGCCGCTCCAGGTCGTGGCCGACGGCGAGGCGTTCGATTTCAATTCGCTCATGGTGCTGGTTTTCAACGGCGAAACCGCCGGGGGATTCCGCCTTGCGCGCCGGTCGTCGATCAAGGACGGCCTGTTCGACTGCCTGATGCTCGAAAAGAAGAATTTCCTGCGTTCGACGCTGGCCATGGGACGCTACCTGTTGGGCGGAAACCCCAAGATAGTCCGCCACTTGCGGGCCCGGGCTCTGGATATCGTCTCGACACTCAACGAACCTACGGACGTCGACGGCCAGAAGGGTGCCGAATTTCCGCTGCATATCGAGTGTATCGCCGGCGGCCTGCGTGTGATGTGCCCCCGCGAGGAGGGGAAATAAAGGCGGGACAAAATCCGGCCGCGGACATTGCGTTTCCTTTGTTTTTTGCACGAGATATTGCATTTGCGTATGAAAAATGTTACATTTGTCCGAAATACCACGACGATATGGCGGATACTATCAAAACGGCAAAGGCGATAAGGGAGAGCGGAAGGGAGAACTTGCGTAAGGTTTCGATCTCCCGTATCAAAAAGGAGATGAACGATGTGTTCTATCTCTCCGACGACCTGGTAATCACAACGCTTTCTGCACAGAACAATACGACGGCCGAGTACCCGGCTTCGATCGACGGTTTTTCGGCCATCATCATGATGACAGGCGAGGCGACCGTGTCGATCGACATGCAGAATTACAGTGTCAAACCCAATACGATCGTCTTTTTCAATCCCGACAGCATCATCCGCACGGTGAAATGTTCGGCGAACGCCGCAGCCTATTTCCTCGCCTTCTCCAAGTCGTTCGTCAACGAAATCCAGATAGACCTTTCTACCTCGCTGCCGGTCTACATGCGCTTCGGGAAAGCCCCCGTGCTGGAAGTCGCGCCGCAGGACGTGGATGAGATACGCCAGTTGTTCCAACTGATCAAAACCATGCTGCGCAGCGACAAGGAGCGTTACCGCCACGAGATCATCCGCACGCTCTTTACCACGGCGTTCTACATCATCACCGAGATTAACCAGCGCGAGCAGCCCGGCGGAATCAAACAGGGGCGCTGCGAAGTACTTTTCGACGAATTCATGTCCCTGTTACAACAGTACAACAAGCGGGAACGCAACGTGAGTTTCTATGCCAAACAGTTGAATATCACGCCTAAATACCTTTCATCGGTCGTCAAGGAAGTCAGCGGGAAAACTGCTGCGCGCTGGATCGACGAGTCGGTGATCCTCGAGGCCAAAGCGTTGCTGAAATACTCGGGAATGAGTATCCAGGAAATCGCTTACCACCTCAATTTCTCGACCCAGTCGTTCTTCGGCAAATACTTCAAGCAGCATACCGGCACAAGCCCCTCGCGCTACAAGCGCAAAGGCTGATCGGCATGCGCGGCCACAGGATGAATCCCTCTCCCGAAGAGGGATTTTTCTTGTGCCTTTTCCCGACGGGGAATAAGGCCGGATTTATTATTGCATATCAATCGCATAGGACATATGTTGCCGGGGCAACGGGGCTTTTTCCGCCCCTTAATTTGTAAACCATAGCGTAAACCGGAAAAAAGATGAAAATTGCAAAAGCTACCATTACCGCGCTCCTTTACACCTCCAAGACCCTTGCCAACGGCGAACACCCCGTCATGATCCGGGTCTGTTACAACGGCAAACGTAAATACAAGAGTACGGGGCTCTCCTGCCCCGCAAAACTCTGGAATACGGCGAAACAGGAAGTACGCGGACGCCATCCCCTTTCGATGAATATGAACGCCCTTATCGAATCGGAACTGATGTGCCTGAAAAACAAGGTGCTGGATTACGAACGGCAGGGCATGGCCTATTCGGTGCAGAGCCTGCTCGAGGCTTCGGGGCGGAAACCGCCGTCGCGCAAAACGCTGGACGACCTGTTCGAAGAACGCATCGCCTATTTCAGGGACTCCATGCAGAAACACAATACGGCGGCCGGCTACCAGACGCTGCGGCATATTATCGGACGGTATTCCCAGAACCGGACGGTCGAGCTGTTCGACGTGGACAAGGCCTGGCTGCAGGATTTCGAACAGCACCTCCATACGCGCTACGCCGACACGAGCATAAAACGCTTCTTCAGCGCATTCAAGGCGCTGATGAATTACGCCTGCCAAAGCGGCCAACTGGCCGTAAGTCCGTTCCACGGGTTCCGCCTTAGCCGGAGGCTCGATGTCAGGACGGCCAAGCGGGCGCTGGAAACCGGGGAACTGGAGGCGATCGTACGTTACTACCTCGACACCTATTATTATAAGACGAACCGAAAGCCCGATGTAAAAACGATGCAGCGACGCTACTGGCGCAGCCGTGTGTATGGGGCGGACGGCACCGTCAGGCAGGCCGCGATCGATGCCGAACAGTTTTCGCTCGCGCTGTTTATCTGCTCCTATATCTTCCAGGGGCTTGCCCTGGTCGACCTCGCCCGGCTGAAGTGGAAGGATATGGTCTGCATCGAAATTCCTGACAAGGAGAAATACGACCGGGATCGTACGACATACGGCCTGCGATATGCCGAGGTGCACAAGGCCACAGCCACGTTCTACGAAATCAACCTCGTCCGTGCCAAGACGCAACACCCGACACGGGTGCTGGTCGAACGGTCGGTGGCATGGCCCTACATGGTGCCGTTCTTAGGGCCGGGAAAGGCGCGGGGCAACGATTTCGTCTTTCCGATTTACTTCGACGAAGACCCTGTGCATCAGTTCGAGCGGATCACCTATGCGAACAACGTGATAAACCAAAGCCTGCAACGGGTTGCCAAACGCATCGGCCTCACGCGGAAAGTCACCTTCTATGCGGCACGCCATACCTATGCGTCCAGGCTCTACCATGCCGACGTTCCCCTGCCCCTGATCGCTCAGAACATGGGACGCAACCCCGCGGAGATCGAGACCTACCTCAAGGAGTTCGACACCGACAAGATTATCAGCGCCAACAAACGCATCTGGCAAATCCCCCGGACAGAACCGCTCGAAATGAATACCGGCGGATTGTAAACCGTCCTGTCAACCGGCTATTTCTTACTGTCATTAACAGACTGATAAACAAGGTCAAAATAATTATCCGCACTGTTCCTCACGGGAACATTGTTAGCCGGTGTCGGTTGTAAAGACTACGACGACGACATCAAGGAAATCAACAACAAAATCGAAGGCCTCGAGACGGGCAAGCTTGCCTCGCTTGAGGAACAACTCAACTCCCTAAAGGTTACAATCAGTACGCTGGAGCAGGCCGACAAGGATCTTCAGCAAAAAATCAACGAACAGGAAAAGGCCATTTCTTCCGCCACAGGTGATATCGAGCAGCTTGAAAAAGAACTCGAAAAAGCAGTTAAAGCCCATGAAAGCTTGCAAACCAATATTGATAATCTGAAGAAATATTGCGACGGGGCTTTCCTCAAGACAGCAGATGCTGCCAAAACCTATGCGACAATCGCCAGTGTTGCAGATGCCGTAGCTCTTGCAAAGAACTTGAAAGTCTACAACACCGATGCAGCCATCAAGAAGGCCATCGACGATGCTGTAGCTGCTGCTGTAAATGCAAACGGAGCAGCTTTCCAGGCAGCTTTCGACACGCGTTTCACATCGGCACTCGATGCAGCGCTTTCGTCCGAAGCTGGTAAGGAAGGCAAGATCTACCAGGCTATCACGACTGCCATTTCGCAATACGATGGTAAAATGCACCAGTGCCTGACCGACGCCTTGGCAGAAAACGGTGTTATAACCAATGCTATTGCCGATGCCATTGCCGATGCGAAAACAGATTTGACGGCAGAGTTGCAAAAATGGGTATCGGGACGTCTGACCAGTGTAACGATGATTCCCGATCTGTATGAAAACGGCATTGAGACGATCGAAGTCAACTCGTTACGCTACAAGAAAATGAAGGTCAATACCTCTACGGAAACGGCCGCTGTTACTCCTGCTACCGAAAAGTATTGGTATATTTCCGAAAAAGCTACACCCGTTCGCTACCACGTTTCGCCTTCGGTCGTTACCAACAGCGATATCGAGACTCCTTCGTTCGTGTTCGAACAGGCTGTTTCGCGTTCCGCAGTCGGCAGCACGCTCCTGTCCGTCGTTTCCAACACATGGTCGACCGAGGCCGGCAGTGCATGGAACATCAAGAGCAACGAACTGACAGTCAACACACGTCGTGTTGCCGGTTATGGTCTTGTAAAGCCTGCTCCCGAAAATAATATCTATACGGCAGCATTGAAGGTGCCTATCGCGGAGAAATGGCTGGAAGACGATGCCGACGATACGTTCATTTATTCCGACTATACGAAACTGAGCGAATATATCTATGATGTTAAGATCGCAGCCCTGCGCGATGACGGGGAAGGAATTGCCAAGTACAGCGATACGGACAGCAAACATTATCATTTCTACGAGACGTATAAGAAGGCAACAGACTTGGTGGCATCGAAGCCGGCTGCGACTTGCGATTACGACGAAACGATCGACCTGTTGACCCTGGTTACCGGTTGTGCAACCAATGCAGAGGGAGCTAAGGCCCGTGAAATCAATAAGGCAGCTCTTGCTGTTGCGGGTTTGGAATTCCGTTTCGCAGTGCCGACAGTCCCGTTCAAACGCGGCGAAAACGAAGCCGACAACCAGAAGTACATCAAACTGAACGGCTCGGTTGCAACCCCCGTTACCCCGGAAGGAACCGAGAATAACCAGGCAGCCATCGGTAAAACCCCCGTTGTACGCGTCGAATTGTGGGATGCAAAACGCAATGAGATCGTAGACGTAAAATGGCTCCAGCTCAAATGGACACAAAAGACCTTCAGCTTCCCGATCGACAAGATCTATACGAAACTGGGTTGCAGCTATACCTATAAGTTCCTTTGGGATGATATGAACAAGCATATCCTCGAGAAGATGGGCGAGAGCGGCATGTCGCAGGCCGATTTCGTGAATACTTATAAAGTCGCAGGTATCAGCACGACCGACAAATGGACGGAGCGCAACAATAATACCGGTTTAGGCAAGGTCGTTACGGACAAGACCTCCGACGATTACAAGAACGGCAATTACGAAATGTGGTATGGACTCGATGCCAATGCCGCAGAGTCGACACCCGCGTTCGAATGGCACCTGACGGCCGACCAGATCGGTAAGATTATCGACCTGGACGGGAAGCTGCTCAGCAAGTACAAGGACGGTAAGGATATGTTCGTTACGATCAATCTGGTACGCAAGGACGGCAACGTAGACGGCGGTCTGACGATCACCTTCGGTGTAAACTTCACCGTCGAGCTGAAGGCTACGGTTACGAAGAATACCGCATGGTGGCACTCCGACTACGCAGGCAACGCGAACAAGAGTGTCAAGGTCACGCCGATCCACATTAACACGGCCAACCCGGAATACCGCAACGGAACTGTCGATAAGTTGGTTAACTATGAGTTCGACCTGACAAGCGCATTTACCGACAAGAAGCCGCTCGCCAATATGAACAACTGCGCCGTATGGGATATTCAGTTCTCCAAAACGCAGCCAGTTACGGACTTCAAGGTTAACTTTAACCCTGCAACCGCCGAACCCCAGGTAGAGCACAACAACGACGATTACGGCTATGTGCTGCAATCGAAGACCCTCAGCGGTAATGCTTCGAGAATCCAGTTCAACGGCTCTCAGACGCAGAATGCATGGTTCGGTATAGACAACGGCAAGTCGGTCGCATCCGAGATATCCGTATTCGTGGGTGAAAATACAGCCGGCTATGCACTGCTCGGCCAGCGTGCGAACGCGAAGATTTGGGGCTCAATCAACCCGAAGAACATCTATCTGGTCGAAACGTTCGAACTTTCCTACGTTGCCCCGCTCAAGTTCGTGAACGACCTGGGTGTCGTAGAGCTTCCCTATGCAGCTGAAGGACAGACTATCGATTGCGCAGAGGCTATTTCGATCCGAGACTTCCAGAACTACCTCGTAGCTGCAAAAGCCCCGGTAGCAGCGCAAGGTGAGGATGAATATGCTCCCGAACGCTACAAGTACTACGATGTCAAGACCGCTCAATGGAACTTTGCCGAAGCAGTTGTCAATCAGGCTGTCGACGCGCAGGGCAATATTTCGGCTGTCAGCATCGAGGGTATCACTGCCGACAACTACGCAACCGAGGTTGCCAAGAGAAAGCTTTATAGCGCCAACTCGTTCTTCAAGATGCCTTCGGGTCAGAACTGCTTTGAGACGAATGCCCAGGATGCTACGAAACTCGATTTCCACAGCCTGCTTGGTAACGACCTCGGCAAAGAGGTATCGGTACTGATTCCCGTATCGGTTCAGCACAAGTACGGCGTCGCCAAGACCCTCATTCAGGTCAAGGTCAAACCGGTTGTTCTTGACTAAGACATCTTTCCCGCGGAATCCGGCGCTGCCTCACAGCAGCGC
>ERZ772816.1637-NODE-1637-length-17921-cov-9.486958_pt1 | contig 17921 bp, 17 predicted proteins | sample MGYA00511359_ERZ772816 | MGnify/ENA primary metagenome ERZ772816 (study PRJEB29015, sample SAMEA2737710) | human gut metagenome | biome: human gut; feature: human-associated habitat; material: faeces | place: China | collected 2012 ...
GCCATCGCGTCGAGCCTTGACGCCGACATCGAGGAGCTCTGCGCGAGGCCCCTCGGCGGCTCGCCGGTGCCCTAACACTGTCGGGGTCGTAGACGCTCACGGTCGTCGCCCGCAGGCCGACCGTGAGCCTGCGGCGCGAGAGCGACGGGTGCGTGGAGTAGAGGTGGCGGCCCCTCTCGCCGACCGAGACCTTGCCCTTCTTGTCGGCGGTGCGAGAGACGTAGGTGACGCAGTCGAGGGGCTTGGCCGGCAGCCCGAGCATCGCCAGCCTGTCGGCCTCGAAGAGGTCGAGCTCGCGCTCGCCCCTTATCCAGTGGGGCTTGTCGGACATGGCGAGGCTGCGCTCGAGCAGCCTGCGGTTGAAGGCGCCGGCGTCCCACAGCTGGGGGACGGGGACGAAGAGGTTGCGGCGCACGCAGCCCACCTTGTTCTCGACGCTGCCCTTCTCGTTGCCCGAGCGGGGGTTGCAGAACCTGAAGCGGAAGCCGTAGTGGGCGCTGCAGGCGGCGAACAGCTCGGTCGTCCGGACCCCGCCGCCGACGCGGCGGCCGACGCCGGTCGCGTTGTCGAAGACGATCTTGGTCGGCACGCCGCCGACGTGCTCGAAGACGTTGCGCAGGGCCTGGCAGACGCACTCCGACGTCTCGCCCGGGAAGACCTGGGCCAGCCCGACGTTGGAGTACGGGAACGTCATCACGGAGAAGCTCAGCGTGGTCCGCATCCCCCTCACGTAGAAGTCGGCCTCGCCGAAGTCGGCCTGCGCCTCGCCGGGGCCCCAGACGAGGTCGAGGTACTGGGCGTCGGCCGCCTCCGCCGAGCGGCGGGCCCTAATCTCCCTGACGCACCGCTCCACGGTGCTGGCGGAGACGTCGGCGCCGCACTCGGAGACGAGCCTGTCGTGGACGCGCTTTGCGGTATGGCGCTGCTTGCGTCCGCTGCGCATGCCGTCGTCGAGCCAGGACTCGATCAGGGGCCTGTACGGGTCGAGCTTTGAGCCCTGCGCCCGCCTCGCGGGCGGCTCGGGGCTGAAGTCGTCCATGTCGCGGTACTTGTAGACGGTGTCCCGGCTCACGCCGGTCTTGCGCGCGATCTCGGCGACGCTGTCCCCCTGCCGCCACAGCAGGCGTATAGAATTCTTATCGGTCATGCTGATCATTTCCTCTCCGGGCCTCCTTTGGTAGATACGAAGCACCACCAAGATAGCCCTGCGATCTGGTCAGCATGCCCCTTGCGGGAAGTGTCGACTTTATGCTGCCGTTTTTGTCGATTTAGATGTTACGGAATACAAGCTTCTTCCCGGACGACGTGATCGAGCGCTACCAGCGCGTGGACCGCGCCCTCGTGGCCGCCGTCGCCGAGATGTACGCCACCGGCACGAGCACCCGCAAGGTGCGGCGCGTCGCGGAGAAGATGGGCGTGTCCAGGCTCTCCAAGGACCAGGTGAGCGCCATCGCGTCGAGCCTTGACGCCGACATCGAGGAGCTCTGCGCGAGGCCCCTCGACGGCTCGCCGGTGCCCTACGTCTGGCTCGACGCCACCTACGTCAAATGCCGCCGCGGGGGCCGCGTGGCCTCCACGGCCGTCGTCACGGCCATCGGCTGCGACGCGGGCGGCTGGAGGCGCGTCCTGGGCGTCGACGTGGTGGACACGGAGTCGTACGACTCGTGGCTGGCATTCCTCAGGAAGATCCGCGACCGCGGCGTCTCCGGCGTGGAGCTCGTCGTCTCCGACGCGCACGCGGGCCTCGTCGCGGCCGCGGCGGAGGTCTTCCAGGGGGCGGCATGGCAGCGCTGCGCCGTCCACCTCATGCGCGACTGCATGCGCGAGGCGGGCTCCTGGCGGCTCAGGCGCCGCGTGGGCAGGATCGTCTCGCAGGTGTTCCGCGGGCGCGACGCCGCCACCGTGACCGCCATGTACCACGTGGCGTGCGACATGCTGGAGGGGTGCTGTCCGAGGGCGGCGGCGATCCTCGAGGAGGCCGAGCCGGACGCCCTGGCATACCTCGACTTCCCGCCGTCGCACTGGAAGCGCCTGCGCACCAACAACGTCCAGGAGCGGACGAACCGCGAGATAAAGCGCAGGTCGAGGGTGGTGCAGGCGTTCCCCTCGACGGCGTCGCTGGTGCGGCTGGCAGGCGCGGTCATGTGCGAGCAGGACGAGACATGGCAGGAATCCAGGTACTTCTCGGAGGCGAAGATGAGGGAGCTCTACGACGAGGGCCGCACGCGCGGGCTCGACGGGACGGTCGACTGGTCGCGGCTGGAGGCTGAGGCCAGGAAGATGATCGAATCCGGCCTCGAGCTTGCGGACAGGATCGAGGCGGCATAGGATATCAACCGTGTTCCAGGTTCCCGGACGCCGGGCCGACTCGCTTCGGATCGGACGCTACACCAACTTTCGCGACACTACCGCAGAGGCGATCGTTTGATGAGGCTATCGTTCGTTTACGCACTGAAGAAAAGCTAGACCCTGATTTTGACTGTTACCTTAGGCTTAAGCTGCAAGATGGCGTAGCGTGCTATATGTTACGAATGTAGGGAACATGATTGACCCATTGGCGGACATCGAGTAGGAAATGCTGGGTGCTATATCCCTTGCCGTGCCGATTTTGGAGATCGCTTTTTAGTAGATAAGATACGAAGCAACGCCAGCGAGTGCTGACAACGCAACGGTGACTGTTGCCGTGGGGTGCCGCCCATGCGGCAAAACACCATGCTCTGAATACCGGGAGAGCGATCAGAGCGTAAGCTGGACCAGAAGCCGCCTCCCCAATCTGCAGTGCAGTTCCATCCTCGAAGTTATCGCCCTTCATGCCCAAAGAACAAGACGCCTCTGCGTAGCCCAAGTCGACAACGCCCGGAAGTGCGTAGGCCAGCCCAAGTAATTGATTGACCATTGTATCTGATCCGAGGGCTCCCGCGCTCATGCCGGCAATATCGTTTTCTATTGACCTTTCGGATAGATCAATGTGACAGCACCCACGCCTGCGCCGCGCTGCCGTTGGCCTCGTGGAGCCACAGGAGGTTGCCCTCGGCCTTGGAGGCGTAGTGGTCGTCGAGCGCCAGTTCCGTCGACGACGTCACCGTGTAGCCGCGCGCGCACGGCGACACGCGCCACAGCTGGGAGTCCGACCCGTCCGGGTCGGCGAGCACGGCGGCGCTGCCGGACTCGGTGAGCAGCCTGCCGCCCGACGATATGCGGTAGAGCCCCGTTGCGGGGTCGCGCTCGAAGGCGAGCGCCGCGGCCCCCCTCGAGAGCGAGCAGCCGGAGGCGGAGGCGGACTCGGCCATGCGCCCGTCAAGCGAGGTTGCCAGGCGGTAGGACCCGTCGTCGATAACTTTTTCCAAAGCTTTCTTTTGGTATTCTGCTTTCAAGTCGTACTTAGCGCTCCATTTGCTGTTCGATTCCTTGGTGACGTTTGATGCCACCTTTAAATCGACCTTGGTGCCTTGGACTTTCCACGCCCTCTGATTCATCGCATGCGCAATAATCCCATTCTGAATCCCCGAGATACTCGGCGGGAAGGACTGGTTGTCGGCATCGATGGAAAAGCTCTCTTCCTTGGCATCCAAGTGCTGCTGAATGCGGTCGGCATACTTCTCTGCCCATTCATCGGCCTTGCCATTTCGCACAAAGTAATTGTTGGATAGGTCGGTCGAGCGGTAGGCGTAGTCGGCCTTCTGGTAGTTAGCCGTGTGGTCGGAGTGGGCGATTGTCATGAGCTCGTCGGTCAGGCCAAAGTACAGATGGCGCTGGTCCAGGTCTCCGTACCAGTTTTCGGTGGTGTCGTCCCATGTTAGGTCCATCTGGCACCATTTGCCGTCGATCTTTACGGCGTTCCAGGTGTGCCCGTTGCCGGTGATGCGGCCGTTGGCGATGCCCGCTGCGTTAAGGAGCTTGGAGTAGATGCGCTGGTAGCTCTCGCAGGTGCCCTGGTGGCGTGTGAGGCCGCTTTCGGCCGAGCACCAGTTGAGGCTGAGGTCGTACTCCAGCTGGTCGAGCGTCCAGTCGTGCAGCCACAGCGCCATGTCGTATTCCGAGCCGGAGGTTTCCTGCCGGCACTGGGCCACGGCGTTCGTGATTATCTGATCAATCGAGGGATGTGCATCGTCTGAGACCTCAGCTTCGGCGGCTACGCGAAGGCTCCAGACGCTGCTCTGTGCGTCCTGTAGGTAGAAGCGGTAGTAGTAGCGTCCGCTGGCCGTCATGGTGAACTCGTAGTCGCAACCTGTATCGGAGCTGGTCCACGTCATCCACTGGCCACGGGAGGTATCGGCAACCATTTCGCCGAAATAGCCCTCGCCTGGGTTCATGTAGAAAGGCGCGTCCATACGAAACTTGTACGCGCCCGAGCCGCCCGTGGCGCTCAGGTGGAATCTGGTGGGCTCGCCTGCGGCGGCATCGTCCCAACTGAGGGTGAGCGTGACGCCGTTTTGATTGGCGGTAACATTATGGGCATAGCCCGTTTCTGCCGCTGTGGTGATCGCCTCGGGCGTGCTGTTGGCTTGGGCGCGGAGGGATGGTTGGGGATTGGGGGTTGCTGGGGTGGGCGTGTCGGTCGCGTTGGTCGCGTCGACGGGGGTGTCGCTGTTGCCCTGCGTATCTAATGTGGGGTCACTTGAGTCGGTGGCGTTTGAGCTTGTGGTTTCTTCGATCTTGTCGGTGTCGCTGCTCGTGGCGTCGGCTTGCGCCTGCTGCTCGGCGGTTTCTTGAGGCTGCATGGCTTCTGCGATGGTCGCCATGGGCATCGTCGCGCTGACCATGGACGTGCACGCGATCGCGCAGAGCAGGTAGTAAAGGGGTCGTTTCATAGCGGAGCCTCTCGGTGAGCAGCCAATAGGGTCCGAAGGCAGCTCCAGGCCAGCACTCCGCACATATTTTGTTGGGGTTTATTTTACGGGAACCCCACTCAACAACAGCGAACTTTCTGGATTTTGTTGGGGAGGGGAAAATCGTAGTTCGTTGGCGACGTTGTGAGTTGTGCCGTGAGGCTCGACACGGGCACCTTCTAGAAAAAGTCTGTAAGGCTACGCCCTGGGTCTAGCTCTGTACGCTTGTGCTCTTCGATTATGCAGTCAGGGTTGTATTTGTCGGGCCTAAGGCGCCATCCGATCGATCGCTTACGTTGGTGCGCTGAATGTAGTTGCCAATTGGCGACTATACGAATATAGTTAGCATCATGCTAACTAAGGGGTGCTCATGAACCGAACCAAGTTTCGGCCGACATATTCTCTAGACGAGGCCAAATCCTTGGCCTGCTCGGGAGAGATGGTTGTAAACGGCAAGGTGCGCAGGCACCTGATCAACCACTATGGCTATTTGGATATTGATTGTTTTCTCGCCGATCTATTTGATTACCTAAAGCCCAGCGATTTCAGGAAATCCATCGCACTAGATATGGATGGGCCTTTGCACGATGTTTACGCAGACGTCTATGTTTGTCGGGATTTTGAATGTGAGGATTGGTACGTTAAGTTTTCAATCGATTCTGAAGGCAAGGCGCATTTAAACGTCTTGTCTGCGAACATCGATGGATATATTCATTAAAGGAGGAGTCATGCGTTGCATGGAGTGCGGTAGGGAAATGCAATTTACCTCGGCGCCAATGACTGAAACTTACCGTGGCGAAAAAATTACTGTTGAAGGAATTGAGCATTATATTTGTGAGTGCGGCAACGATGAAATGACCGCTGTGGAGGCGACTAAACTCGCCCATGCGCTTGCCGCGCAATACGCCAAGGCTCATGAGCTTCTAACTCCCTCGGAAATAAAGCATTTGCGCTCAGATCTTGGCTTGACTCAGCATGAATTTGAATCACTTTTAGGAGTTTCAAAACCAACGTCATCTCGATGGGAGAACGGAGCGTCTCAGCAGACTGTTACCGCCAATACCCTTATGAAGCTCATTCGCGATGTTCCTGAGGCGCGCGAATACTTGGGCTTGGTAACCCATGAGAGAACTGCAACTCTTAGCTCGTCGCTTTTGTCTGTAATACCAGGAGGAAAAGCCCCTGCTTATAGGGATTCTGGTCCTTTGGCTGATAAGAATTCCTTCCGATTGGAGGTGTAAATGGACTCGTTGAAGAAACAGCGCATTGAGTCTTCGTCGATTACATGCGTGTCTAAAAAAGTCGATAGGTTCTCATTTGACGGCGGAATGACCCCGAAGGAGGGAGTCAAAAAGTCAGACGGTGAGTTTAACGTTAGAAATGACATAACGAGCGCCTTCTCTGATGAAAATGGAGCTAGATTTCGCCAGCTTAACCTTGTCATAGAGCTTGTTCCCAGCGATGAGGGCCATTATTATCGTTCCGAATTATCTGTGTCCGGTATCTATCGTGCTCCATCTGATTTGAGTGATGAGGCTTTTGATGGACAGGCGCTTAGCTTCGGTATGCAGGATCTGTATTCCTATGCAAAGGGTATCATTGAGAATGTTGCTTCCGGCGGAGTATGGGGGCCTCTTTATCTGCCGCAGATCAGCTTCTCTATTTAGCTCGGTCTTTTCTCGCATCTGAAAAATGATTGACCAGGATTGGGCATTACCTTAAAGTGCTAGCTGTGAAGAGACTTTGCTACGGTACGTCCGGCTTGGTCCGTGGGAACCGCCGAAAGGCGGTTTTTGCGTTTTAGGGGCTGTTTTCCGGGGAGTATTTGTCGTGTCTTCGCTTCCGGACACTAGCTTTTACCGCGTATTTTCGGAAGTGCGGGGAAAAATCTGAAACCGCCGAGCACAACCAGATTTTCGGTAATAAAACTGCAGGTCACCGGAGCTCAAAGTAGGGGTCTGGTCGGTGGATCTCGGTTTTTCCCCGCACTTTCGGAAGCGCCTTCCGGAAGTATGCGGCAAATTCCGGAACCCCCGAGCACAACGCCTTTATCGCACAAAGAAACCGCAGGTAGATGCGTTGGCGCTACTTGGCGTGGTCGACCTGTCCTGATTTTGCCGCATACTTCTGGTTTTAGCCATCGTTGCGGTCGATCGACTGTCAAAACAATTCGATTGACAAGGCTTTCGAGGTTAATTATTTCTAGATTTCGGAATAATTTATAACTAATTCGCAAAAACCTATCGATATCTAGTATGATTGTCAGCAACTTCCACGCTAGGAGACTGCTGATGGTTCGTATTGTTCAGATCGCGTTGCATGATTTTAAGAATATTGCCTTTGGCGAGATTGCCTTTACGAAATCGAAGCCCGGCTCTGCCTTTGTGCCCGGGGCGGACGTTATAGGCATTTATGGTCAAAATGGCTCCGGTAAGACTTCTGTAATTGAAGCGATTGATCTGGTCAAAACCCTGATGACGGGTGCCGCATATGACAGGCAGAAAGTCCTCGACTACTTTTATCCTGGCAAAGACTCTTTTTCAATAGACATTGAGTTTTACATTGATACCACGGATGAATCATTTCTTACGTTCTACACCGTCACTTTTTCGCGTAGAGCAGCCTCGGTCTGGATTTCGCACGAAAAAATGGCTGTAAAACAATTTAATGTCGATAAAGACAAATGGGGGTCTAAGAGGACTCTCGTGGAGCTTGTTCAAGAGGCCCCCGAGTCTGCCGCGGCTGTTCTGCCCAGAAATCGCTGGTCCCATCTTTTGAACGCGGATCAACAGCTTAAGATGTCGATGTTGGTTTCGCTAGGTGTTCTTCAGCGGGGCAACATGTCCCCCATGCTTTCCATACAAACTGTAAAATATCTGATCTCGCTTTTTGTCTGCGATTTCAATCTTTATATGCAGGAGGAACCTCCGGAGCAATTGCAGATTAATGAGGCAGTGTACGAGTTGCAATCGGCTTCTTTCAAGAGTGCCCATCAAGAGATTCTCACTCCGCTGTATTGCCTGCTCGCCGAGCTTGGGCTTTATTTCCGTTACCGAGTCAATGTGTTTACGACGTTGGCAAATGCAACTTGCAGCTTAAACGTGCTATCGATGGATATTATCGATAATCGCGTGTTTGGGCAGAAGGGCCATCTTTCTGTCAATCTTTTTAAGCCCGCTGTTATAAAGGATGATGATTTCCCAGCCGTTTCGTCTGCGATTAAGCGTGTGAGCGAATTGATCGGTACGCTTGTACCGGGGCTTTCCATCAAGGTTAAAGTTGTCGGCTCTCAGCTTCTTGATAAGGGCGATTCACCTGCTAAGCAAGTCGAGTTTCTTTCTTGCCGCAATGGGGTCGAGATTCCACTGCGCTGTGAATCTGAGGGCGTAAGAAAACTCATTTCTTTCTCGCTGTGCCTTATGGAAGTCCATTCGTACTCCGACGCATTCCTTGCAATTGATGAGCTCGACTCGGGCGTATTCGAATTCCTCTTGGGGCAGCTTCTTTCCGTGCTTGAGTCGTTTGGCAAGGGCCAGCTCTTGTTTACTGCCCACAACCTACGTGTTCTTGAATTGCTGCCGGCATCGGAGATTCTTCTCACCACTGCAGATCCTGATAATAGGTTTGTTCGCTTTAAGGGCGTTAAGCCCACCAATAACATGCGTGATCAGTACTTGCGCGCGATTAGCCTTGGCGATAGCGGACAGCGTTTGTACGATTCTACGGACAGGTACTCGATCGATGCCGCGCTCTGCTTGGATGGAGACGAGTAATGGGTGCTACCAAGTTCGTTCTCTTTATCGTTGAAGGTGAAACTGATGAGCTCGCATTGGGCCGTGCTCTTACAAGTTTGTTTGCAAGCGGGGAACATCCTGGTCCTCGTTTTGGGATTGTGCGCGGCGACATCACATCGGTACATGCTCTCGGTGCGGGAAATCCCGCTTCGACTATTAAGAAGCGGCTGGTTGATGCTGTAAAGGAATTTCTCGCTAAGGACAAGCTACGTGTCACCGATTTAGACGCCATTGTGCTGCTGTCCGATACCGATGGTGCATTTATCGATGATTCGCTGGTTGTCTTTGATGAAGATGAGCCTCGTTGTCCCAATTTTGAAGATAGAATCGAAACGTCGAACGTCGCCTCGCTGCGTCAGAGAAATCAATGTAAATCTTCGTGTCTTAAGACGTTATCTAGGACGCATGAGCTGACCTGTAATAAAAGGAAGATTCCTTTCAAAGCTGCATATATGTCACGCAACCTTGAGCATGCTTTGTCCGATTGTTCGGGTAGGGTAACGCAGCAGAAAAAGTATGATCTGGCGCGCAAGTTTTCTAAAAAATACGGTACGGACGTTATTGGTTTCTTGGAGCTCCTTACGTTCCTTGCTCCCGTTGGCTCATATCAGGATAGCTGGGTTTATGTCGCGCGGGACAATAACTCTCTTTTGAGGGGTTCCAACATGAAGCAGACGCTCGAGGCTTTGCCCTCTAGTCCAATCAAAGCTGTCTCCTCCCTCTAAAGATGTTCTTAAAACAGCCTTAAGGATTTTGGACATATGCGTTGGCAGCGTACAATACGCGTGTTTGACTTTGGCAAAAGTAAGAATTTTGGGGAGGGGAACGCCATGGAGGTGCTGGTTGTTGGCAACACCGCATATGTTGACAATGACTTTTGCGCCAAGGCATTCCCCGGGGACCACGTTAAGGTTGTAGCCGCCAAGGATGCGCACCGCGATGAGTCGTCGCCTCATGCCTCGTGGAAAGAGCTGCTTCAGCACTTGGAGCAGGCCTACGAGTTCGACCGCGTGGTCTACCTGTCTAATTACCTTACCCCGCATACCGATACCGTGGGCGATATCGAGCTGCTGAGTTCGGTCTTTCGTACGTGCGCGGGTCGCCGGGTCCAACTGCTGTATGTAGCGGGGCCCGCGGGTGCCGAGGGTGCCGCCGATGCCGCGGGGCGAACGGGCAAGGGCGCCTCTATTGGCTTTCCGTAGGGATTGGGGCGGTCATGTCAGTCGTTTTGTCCAGTCATCATCGTCATCAGATTCTGTTTGCTGCTGTGGCCTGCCTATGCGTTTTGCTGGGCGGGTCTTCTTAGGCCGCGGGTGCGGATAGCCTCACCATCGCGGGCCAGACCTATGACGAGCCGGGTGTCTCGGGCCCCGGCTGGGCCTGGATTGATGCTGACCATCTGCAGCTTAATGGCTACGCGGGCGAGGCCATTGGCGCGGAAGGCGATCTGGCGGTAACGCTGGTGGGCCAAAACGTTCTGGACGAGGCGCAGGCCGAGGATGCGGACATGTGCACGAGCGGTCTTGAGGTGTGGGGCAACCTTACGCTTTGCGGCACGGGCTCGTTGCGCGCGACGGGTTCGCAGTGCGGCGTCTTTACACTGGGCGCGCTGGTAATCGACGGATGTTCGGTCGAAGCTTGGGCAGACGGCAAGGGCATGAACGATGCCTCGGTAGCCGGCGTGCGCGGGGCTACCGTTACCGTGCGGGGTGGCGCGCATGTCGTTGCTGCTAGCAGTGGATCGGGCGATGACTGCCGCTTCTTTGGCGTGTACGCCTCCGATGGCCAGTTTGCCGTGGACGCTTCTTGGGTGGGTGCGACCGGCGCCAGCGGGGGTGTTGCCTGCGAGAGCGGCTCACTTACGTCCGCGCAGTTTATGGCGCCGGCGGGCGGGGCCTTTGGTGCCGCCTGCGTGATGGACGCCAGCGGGGCCGTAGCGCAGCATGTGGTAATTGAACCCACAGGCGCCCAGCCGCCTGCGGGGGAGACTCAGCCTGGTACCGATGAACCCACTGGCGGTAATCCCGCGGGCGACACGAAGCCTGGCAGCGAAGAAAAGCCTGGCGATGAGACCAAGTCCGGCGACGGTGACTGGGCGGTTGCGTGCCTTGCCTTCGTCTATCTTGGTATGTTGTTGGTCACCATAAAAGTTTGGGCACTTCGCTGAGGGCCTTATTTGCCAATGTAGTTTCTGCCGCTTCTTTCCTACATTTCTCTGAGTCAATAATGCAGATTGCTTGAACTCGGCTTGGGGCTTGCCATGTATTTGAATTTGGCTAAACTTAACCTATAAGTTAACCACATTTGGTTTTATCTGAGGCGGAGGGGGTGGCCTTTGGTTAGTGACTATGAACTTGTCGAATATGCTGATCCCGAGGGACGACCTTTTTGGAACTAACTACCTCCCCTGAGAACTCTCAATTTCAGAAGATGATGTCTGATCCTAAAACGAAGTTTACCGCCCGTAAAATGATCAATCAGATTTCAAAAGTCTATGACTACGGGCTAAAGGATGTCAGTGGAACGTCAAAGCTTCGATGTATCGATCCTAAGATTGGACTATACGAACTCAAGGGTTTTGATGGGGTTAATCGAGAAATGGTCTACGCGATTTGCCAAGGCGTGGACAAGATTGTTTTGCTTTTTTGGTTTAAGGGCCATCAAGGCTCGGGAAATATTTCCAAAGAAATTAAACGCGCAAAACAGTTGGCCCCGATAGCAAAGCAGCTTTTGGAGTCATAGCGTCGGCTTTTTTTGCCCGCTTACGAAACGGAGACTTGTAATGGTTAAGGTCGATTTATCAGACTTTTACGCGGAAACGGAAACGAGCGAAACCCGTGCCTATGAGCACGCACTAGATATTGAGTTTATTGTTCATCGCGAGATGCAGCGCTCGGGCTTGAGTAAAAGTGAGCTGGCAAAGCGTATGGGCGTGAGTCTTCAGTCGCTTTCGAAATTGTTGAATTCTCAGCCCAACATGACGCTGAAAACAATCGCAAAGTTTGAGCTTGCGTTGGGTATCAAAATCATTCCTCAGGTCATTTCCAGTTATTCGAATGAGGCGCCGTTTTCTTCGTCTAATAATTCTGTCCGAGAACAATGGTCTTCATTTAACAGCGACTGCTCGGCGAAACGATTGAACTTTGAGATGATTCCGGGAGGTTTGGCTGCATGAGCAAGGATTTCATTGCGCCTATTCAGGTTGTTCATTTGTTTGTTGTCGACTCAACTTTTCATATCGAGAATGAGCCCTCCCAGAATATGGATTTAAAAGTTGACGTTAGCTATCAGGACGTCCATCTATTGAGGAACAAGGCGGGCGAGCGTGCAGACTTAAAGCTGTATGTGTGTGGCAGTCTGATTGATAGGGACGATGCAAAGGAAAAAATGCGCGCTGATGTGACGGTTGCCATTTCGGTGTCAACAAAAATGCCGTTCGACATTTCAGACGATGAAGCGCGCCGTTATCTTCTCTCTAATGCGATTTCCATGGCGTATGGTCACGCTAAGAGCTATCTGATGGTCGTTACTGGACTTTCGCCCATGGGGGCTTTGACGCTGCCGGCAATTCTTCCTTCGGAATTGGCAGCGGACAGCGATGCGTCTTTCCAAAGTGAGTAAGTTGTTCTCGAGTTGGATTTTGCATGCCACCTCTTGCAAATGTAACGGGGCGTCGAATCGGTAGTTTGACTGATTCGGAACTTATATTTCGACGTTTCTAGTTGAAGCCCTGCGATGCCCGTGCTGCGACAGCTAAATTGACCGTGACGTCCCGTCTTGCGACACGCATGTAGCTCCGCACGGGTATTATGGTGAAAGCGATTTCAACGACAGGGGTACTCGTGGTAAAGATGAAAGATGTGGCCGAGCTGGCCGGCGTTTCGAGCGCCGCCGTCTCGCGCTACCTCAACGGTGGCTACATATCGACGGACAAGGCCGAGCGCATTAAGCAGGCGATTGAGCTGACCGGATACGTGCGGTCCAGCCAGGCTCGCGCGCTGCGCACCGGTTCCACCAAGCTCATCGGCGTCATTGTACCTAAGATTAACTCGGAATCCGTGAGCCGCATTACCGCCGGCATTGGCCAGGTGCTCGGTCGCCGTGGCTACCAGATGCTGCTTGCCAATACCGACAACGCGGCCGATCGCGAGCTCGAATACCTCGATTTATTCCAAAACCACCCGGTCGATGGCATTGTGCTGGTGGCAACCATGATTACCGACGAGCATCGCCGGGCGATTGAGTCGTGCCGCGTGCCCATCGTGCTGATCGGTCAGAATGTTGAGGGCGCGGCGTGCGTCTATCACGACGATTACGAGGCCGCCTTTGAGCTGGGTCATGCGCTTGCGGGTCGCGTGGATGGCAAGATTGCCTACATTGGAGTTACCGAGGAGGACCGCGCTGCTGGCTATGACCGCCGTCGCGGTTTTGAGGCTGGCTTGCGCGCCGCGGGCGTGGCGCTTGATCCGAGCCTGATTCGCCAGGGGTCTTTTACGCTCGACTCGGGCTATGGTGCGGCGCGTGAACTGCTTTCCGCCGCTCCCGATGTTTCGTTTATCGCCTGCGCGACCGACACCATGGCGGCGGGTGCGCTGCGTGCCATCGATGAGGTTCGCGGCGTGGGCGAGGGCATGCACCGCGTAAGCGGTTTTGGTGACAACGCGTTTTTGCGCGCGCTGACGGGCGGCATTCCCACCGTGCACTATGGCTACCTGACCAGTGGCGTCGAGGCGACCAATATGTTGCTCAACACGCTCGATGGCGTGGAGGGGGAGAGCGGTCTCAAGACGCTCAAGCTCGGCCATCAGCTTATGAATGTCTAGGTTTTGGGCACGTCTGTCTGCCTCTGAGTTGCCTGTTTTTGCCTTAAAACTACCTTTCGCCGGCTTTTTCCTACCGTTCACCCTATTATGAAAACGATTACAGAATTATGAAACTGAAAACGATTACAGTATAAGTGTCAAAGATGGCCGGGTGCGAATGCACCCGTTGGAGGAAAGGGAAGTCATGGACTACCGTAAATCAGCCCAAGAGGTGCTCGACAACATCGGTGGCGCCGGCAACGTTGTTTCGGCTGCACACTGCGCCACGCGTCTGCGTCTGGTGATTGCCGATAACGCCAAGGTCGACAAGGAGGCCCTTGAGAATATCGACGGCGCCAAGGGCGTCTTTGAGGCCCAGGGCCAGCTCCAGATTATTTTTGGTACCGGCACCGTCAACAAGGTCTACGAAGAGTTCATTGCGTTCAGCGGAGTCGAGGCTGCCACCAAGGCCGAGGTCAAGGAGGCCGCCGCACAGCAGCAGAACATCTTTATGCGTGCCATTAAGGTGCTCGGCGACGTCTTTGTCCCCATCATCCCCGCCATCGTGGCTTCGGGTCTGCTGCTGGGCATTATGAGCGCCCTCAACTTTATGGCCTCCAACGGCTTTATCGCGCTCGACACCAATAACTTTATTTACAAGATTGCCGACCTGGTCTCGGGCACGTCCTTTGGCATTCTGCAGATCCTGATCGGCTACTCCGCCGCCAAGGCCTTTGGCGCCAACCCGTATCTGGGTGCCGTCGTCGGCGGTGCGTTCATTAACTCCTCGCTGCAGAGCGCCTACACGGTTGCCTCCGAGGGCGTACAGACCATGGTTACCGTCATTCCCGGTGTGTACAGCTTTGAGTGGGTCGGCTATCAGGGCCATGTGATCCCCATCGTTATCGCCTGTGCCATTCTGGCCTTCCTCGAGAAGCGCCTGCACAAGATCGTTCCCGAGATGTTCGACCTCTTTGTGACCCCGCTCGTCTCGGTGTTCGTGACCGTGCTCGTGACGCTCGTTGCCGTCGGCCCCATCTTTGTTTGGGCCGAGAACGCCATCCTCGGTCTGATCCAGGCCCTGCTGACCCTGCCCTTCGGCATCGGTTCCTTTATCGTCGGCCTGTTCTATGCTCCCACGGTCGTTACCGGTATCCACCAGATGTACACCGCCATCGACCTGGGCCAGCTCGCCCAGTACGGCGTGACCTACTGGCTGCCCATCGCCAGCGCTGCCAACATCGCCCAAGGTGGCGCCGCGCTTGCCGTTGCCTTTAAGACCCGCGATGCCAAGATTAAGGGCCTGGCGCTTCCTTCGGCTCTGTCCGCTTTCATGGGCATTACCGAGCCTGCCATCTTCGGCGTGAACCTTCGCTTCTTTAAGCCCTTCATCGCCGGCTGCATCGGCGGCGGTTGCGGTGCCTTGGTCTGCGCGCTCACTTCGCTGGCTGCCTCCGGCACGGGCGTTACCGGTATCTTCGGTATCCTGCTGTGCCTGGCCCAGCCCGTGCAGTACGCGATCATGTTTGCGGTCGCCGCGCTGGTTTCCTTTGGCGTCTCGTTTGTCCTGTACAAGGACGAGCCCAAGGCTTCCGAGCAGGCCTAAGAGCTTTTGATTAAGGGAATGCCCGCGGGCTGTATGGTCGCGGGTGTTTCCAGCATCGGGCGCCGATCTCTGGTGCCTTGTAACTTTCGATCTGTTAGGACTTTGATATGTCTAATGCACTTGGTCGCGATCTTGCAAAGCTGGTTGCCGCTGTTGACGCTGCCGCCTCTGAGTGCGGTCATGGCGCGTATGGCCAGCATTTCCACATTATGCCGCCGGCGGGTTGGCTCAATGACCCCAACGGTCTTTGCCAGGCAGATGGCGTGTTCCATGCCTATTTTCAGTATGCGCCGTTTGATGTCGAGGGTGGCGTCAAGATGTGGGGCCATGCCACAAGCCGCGATCTTATGACGTGGGACTACGTTGGCGCCCCGCTGCTGCCCGACGAGCCGTTCGATTGCCATGGCGTGTATTCGGGCTCCGCGCTTGCCGAGGACAGCCGCATTCGCGTACTGTACACAGGCAACGTTAAACTCTCCGATGCAGACGGCACGTACGACTACGTCAATACCGGCCGCCGTGCCGATACCGTCTATGTGGAGAGCGTTGATGGCCTTGCTGGTCGGGAGTTCAGCCAAAAGCGTGTGGTGCTGGCGTCCGAGGATTATCCCGAGGATTTGACCTGCCATGTGCGCGATCCCAAGGTGTGGCGTGACGTGGACGGTCGTTACCACATGGTGATGGGCGCGCGTCGTCGCGTGGACGGGCCGCATGTCGAGAGCCGTTTTTGCGCCATGCACGGCGAAGGTGCCGGGCGCGATGTGGGTGAGATCCTGGTGTATGGCTCGGCCGATATGCTGAGTTGGGAGCTCGAGAGCCGCGTGTCTACGCCCGAGCGTTTTGGCTTTATGTGGGAGTGCCCGGGATACCTTGAGCTTGAGGCGGATGGCGGCGCACCGACGAAGTGGCTGTCTTTCTCGCCTCAGGGCCTTGAGGGCGGTCGTTGGGATCGCGGCAATGTGTATGCCGCTGGCTACATGCCTGTAACGGGCGACATTACCGGTGGTGACGGTGCCTATGAGCTGGGCGAGTTCCGCCTGTGGGATGCCGGTTTTGACTTCTATGCTCCGCAGGAGTTCACGACCGAGGACGGTCGCCACATTCTGATCGGCTGGATGGGCATGCCCGACGAGCCGACCTATGGCAACGACCCCACCGTGTCGTGCGGCTGGCAGCACTGCATGACGGTGCCGCGTGAGCTTACAGCCGGTGCCGGCGGCGTGGTGCTGCAGCAGCCGGCGCGCGAGATCGAGCGCCATTATGCCTCGGTGCGTGTGGGGGAGGGCTCGTTGGAGGTTGCAGGCGATACCTGCTTTGACGTTGTTGTTGACGGTGTCGACGACGCGTTTGCCGCGACTGTTGATGGCGAGCTGAAGCTGGCGTTTGTGCCCGCCGAGGACGAACTGCCCGCGCGCTTTGAGATGCGATTTACCGATGAGGGTCGCGCTTCTGCCGGCTGCGGTCGTACCGTGCGCTGGGAGCCCGTCGACGAGGTTCGTAACGTGCGCATTATTGGCGATGTCTCCTCGGTCGAAGTGTTTGTGAACGATGGCGCGCTCGTGTTTTCGACGCGCATCTATCCCGAGGCCTATGGCGTGTCCGTTGACGCTCCGGGTGCGAGCGTGAACTATCACACGCTCATCATCTAGGTGATTCGTCTCATATCGGCGCTATACTGCAGCCGTTGCCCACGATGCGGGGAACACCCGCAGCGTGGGTTTTTGTTTTGAGGGGACGGTGCCGTATGGGCGTACAGCAGCTAGAAGAGGCCTGGGTTTTGAGGACCGGCGCGCGTGAAGCGCGGTTGCTCACGGCCTCGCATGTGCCAGCAGCGTTGTCGCAATTGGGGATTGTGCGCCCCGGTGACCGCCTAGTTGCGTTTGCCGATGACTTTGTCGATGCGTTTGCGCACGGCTTTGATGTCCTCAACGTGGCTATGGTGGGGGAGCTGTCGGTTGCAGCGTTTGACGCCGCGTCCGCGGGCTTTGATGCTTCGTTTGATGCCGCGGGCCCGCATCTGTGGTGGTTCGTTAACTCCATTGGCGGGTTTGGCCTGCGCGTGCCCGATCTTCGTGCTCTGGGCCGCGCGGCTCGTGATGCCCGTGCACTCCTCGTGGTGGATAACACTGTGGCAAGCGTCTTTGGGTGCGATCCGCTGCGCTTGGGAGCCGTGCTGTCGCTCGAGGCCCTTGATCGTGTGTGTGCCGGTGGGGCTCCGAGCAAGCTTGTGGCGGCGTCGGTGGCGCGCTCGCAGCTTAAGCGCCATCGCGTGGATGCCACCGCCGAATGCGCACATGCTTTGCTGGCTGGCTGCAGTGCGGTTGCGCTCGACCTGCCTACCGATGAGGTCGATGTGCTGGAGCGCGGGCTCGAGACGCTCAACGCTCGCATGCAATCGCACTTTGACCGCGCCCGTGCGCTGGCAGAGTATTTGGCTGCGAACGAGATGGTGCGCAATGTGCGTTACCCCGGGCTGAGTTCGCATCCAGATCATGCAGTTGCAACGGGAATCCTCGAGCACGGCTTTGGTCCGGTAGTTGAGTTTGACCTTATCGAGCGCAGCGCAGGTGAGCTGTTCGAGGCTTTGCCGGGGGAGTTTCGCACATCGCCCGCCGGCGGCGCCGCGACGCGCCTTTCTGCTCCACGCGGCAAGCAGGGGAGTACCATCCGCCTTTTCGCCGGCACCGACGATCCTCTGGCAGTAGCGGCCACCCTAGACCACGCCCTCCGCAAGTAGCTAATTTGGGACGGGGCTTTTTTAGCTACCCAATGTCTATTTTTGGCTATGAGTCAAGAATGCTCTGGATGGGTAGCTAAAAAGCCCCGTCCCAAATTAGGCTCTTCGGGGGTTTGTGTGGGTTAGCCGCCCGGTAAAAGTGCCCGCCTAGCA
>ERZ772816.1695-NODE-1695-length-17267-cov-3.311469_pt1 | contig 17267 bp, 10 predicted proteins | sample MGYA00511359_ERZ772816 | MGnify/ENA primary metagenome ERZ772816 (study PRJEB29015, sample SAMEA2737710) | human gut metagenome | biome: human gut; feature: human-associated habitat; material: faeces | place: China | collected 2012 ...
TATCGAAGTGGTCATAACGGGGCGCACTCGAAATGCGTTAGCCCTCCGGGGCACGTGGGTTCAAATCCCACCGTCTCCGCACATAAAAAGCCGGTAATCTGTCAAAACAGACCATCGGCTTTTAGTTTTAGAAAAATGTGCAAAAAACGTGTTTATTTTCCAGAAAAATGTGTTATGCCTCCCGCAGAACCTGCATAATAGCGTCATAATGCTCCGGGTCATGCGGGAAGGTGCAGCCCGAGCAATCCTTGATCCGTCTGCCATTTTTCTCGAAATACCTGGGATTCCCGGGGCAGTGCTCCAAGCGGTACATGGGGCAGTAGCAGAACAGGCAGTTGAAATCTGCAAGTCCCTTGTGGCAAGGGAAATATTTACAATCTTTATTCTCAAAAAAACGATAGGAATTTTCCATTTGCAACACTCACATCCTTCCATAACCTGCAAAGTTTGCGCATTGGCGCAAATTTGCGTGTGAAACATAGAACTTCTTCGCGAAAGAGCCTTTGCTCTGAGTGATTAGAAGTTCTTTTCACACTTTACACTACACTTCTTCCGCCATACACATTCCATGGGCAATACCCTGCTCCTTCAGCTGTTCCTCCAGCTGGTTCAAGGCATCATCTTCATCTTCTGCAAACACCATCGCCTGATAGACTTCCTCCGGTCCTTCCGGTGCCAGTGCTGTCACCTCATACATCTGCATGGCAATTACCTCTTTCTTCCTCAAAATACACGTTCACTCTTCTCTTTATTTTATACCCGTTTCCCCGTTTTTTTGCAAGCGAAAAGCGCCACTCCGGGGAAGAGTGCCGCTTTTCAGGAGAGATTTATGTATTGAATGTTGCTGGCGAAATATTAACCCTTGACGCTTCCCATTGCCACGCCCTGGACAATGTACTTGGAAAGGAACAGGTATACGATGATAACAGGGAAGATAGAGAATGCAATCGTTACATACACCTGACCCATATCAAACTTCAGGAAGTCTGCGGAACGCAGCTGAGCGATCAGGATAGGTAATGTCTTCATCTTGTCATCATGCAGAACCAGTGCCGGTGTGAAGTAGTTATTCCAGTTCGCTACGAAAGTGAAGATCGCCTGTACTGCGATTGCCGGCTTCATCAGCGGCAATACGATGGAATTAAATGTACGGAACTCACCGGAACCATCGATTCTGGCTGCCTCTACCAGAGACAGGGGCAATGCACTTTCCATGTACTGCTTCATATAGAAGAAAGTAGCAGGTGCTGCGATTGCCGGGATGATCAGGGGGATAAAGTTATCCTCCAGCTTCATATCAGCTACCAACTGGATAAATCCGAGTGCGGTAACCTGGGTAGGAATGGTCATGATTGCCAGGATAAAGGTAAACATGAACTTCTTTAACTTAAAATCATATACATGGATCGCATATGCGGTCATGGTAGAGAAGTAGGTACACAGCACTGCACTGCAGGTTGCTACCACAAGGCTGTTGATCATACCTCTGACTACCGGCAGGGTTCCTGCCATGACACCCTTCCAGTTCTGGATCAGATGTGTGCTGGGCAGCAGGGTAAATCCCTGTGTCAGCTCGCCTTTGGATCTGGTTGCATTTACAAACAGTATATAGAACCAAAACAGGCAGAGAAAACTCATAATAACCAGTACGATATATGCAAGTGCTCTTCTGGCATGAATGCCCAGACCTTTTTTTGTCTCGTTTGTTTCTACGCTCAACATTTCTGCCACCTCCTACTTATCCTGTTTGCCGTTCGAGAACTTAAATACGATCAAGCTCAGGATACCTGTGATAATGAACAACATTACAGACAACGCACCACTCATTCCGTAGTTCTTACTGTACAAATGGTTGTTCAGGTACATGATCAGGGTCATGCTGGATCTCATAGGATCGCCCTTACCGTTGGTCAGAATCTGAGGTACATCGAACATCTGCAGACCACCGATCAGGGATGTGATCATTACGTAGATCAGAATCGGCTTCAACAAAGGTAATGTAATCTTGAAGAATACCTGGGTAGAGGTTGCTCCGTCTACCTCGGCTGCCTCGAAGAGGGAAGTATCGATACCCATCATACCTGCCATCAGGAGGATCGTTGTATTACCAAACCACATCAGGAAGTTCATCAATGCTACCAGACCTCTGGTACTCCATATGTTTGTAAGGAACTGATATGGCTCTTTTAAGATTCCGATCTGCATCAGCATTTCATTGATAGGACCACCATCAGAGAACAGCGTGAAGAACAACATTGCAAATGCGGAAGCCATGATCAGGTTCGGCAGATAGATAACTGTCTTGAAGAATCTCTGTCCCTTTAATCTAAGGCTGGGATCCGAGAACCATGCACCCAGAAGCAGAGATATGATGATCTGCGGTACAAATCCCAGTACCCACATGATCAATGTATTCTTGGTGTACATCCACAGGTCCGGATTGGACAACAGCTTTGCATAGTTACCAAATCCGATGAAATTCGGTCCGATCTGTGTCAGTCCGGAACGATAATTTTCAAAAAAGCTGTAATAAAATGTCCTGAATAACGGGATCAACTGGAATAATACATACACTACTACAAAGGGGATCAGGAAAATATAACCCCACTTATTATAGCGTACCACCTTTCCGCGTTTTACCTTTGCCATAATGATTCCTCCCTTTTGCCGTCATGCTCTCTTAGCGACTTTACGTTTTTCGTGCCTTTCTTTGTTTCCGATCAGGCTCGCAGCAGCTCTCTTCTTTTTGTTCTTAATTATCTTCTTCTGAAAAAAGCTTCTGCCAACCGGGAATTTTGAGAGAAAAACCGTGCCTACCTGACCAGCCAGGCAGGCACGGTTCTCAATTCCTTATTGTTTCGCTATTCGCTTATCATTTCGGATTAGTGAGTAAGCTCAGGATACTTCTCTTCTACACCCTTGTAGAACAGATCCAGTGCATCATCCAGAGAAGCCTTGCCATCGAAGTAGTTCTTCATAGCATGCTGGAACTCTTCGTTACATCCCTGATCGTATGCAGACAGGTTGCTCAGATCGATCTTCTCAGCGCCTGCGCAGAACATAGCCAGAGGGTTCTGTCCGCCCAATACCTTGCTCTGATAAGAGGTATCTGCTGCCATAGCTTCCATAGCGGGTTTGTTGTTTACGAAATCATCATCAGCTACAACGATCTCTTTCATGATGTCTTCATCAGTGGTCATCTTCAGGATGATATCCTTAACCAGAGAAGCGTTGTCAGTTCCGGTAGCACCGCAGATCCAAGTACCGCCCCAGAAAAAGCCCTGAGGTCCTTCAGTAGCGCCCCAGCCACCCTGATTTGCGATAGATCCATCGGTATCAGCTGCCATGGAGAAGTTGATCAGCCAAGCGGGTCCAAAGTAGCAGAATACTTTGCCATCGGGATAGAATCCTTTGCTCCAGTCATCAGACCACAGGTCGAAGGTACCGGTCTCCTTAGCGTCAACCATCTTCTTGGAGTCATCAACCCACTTCATCAGGTTGTCATCGATTACGATCTTGCCATCCTGTACCCATTTGCTGGATACGTTGTTGGAGTATACACGATAAGTATCGTTTACGGAAGATACCATGTTGTAACCGGCTGCTTTCATCTTCTCAGCGGTTGCGGTGAAGGTATCCCAATCAGATACAGACTTCTGAACCTCTGCAGGATCATCGGTTCCCAGAACAGCCTTAGCAGCCTCACGGTTGTAAATCAGAACGCCGGGGCAGCCCTGCCATGAAACACCCTTCAGATTGCCGTTGGAGTCGGTAACAACATCCTTGGTGTACTGATACTGGTTAGCCAGATCTGCATCGGTGATGCCCAGATCCTTAACAGGCATTGTGTAGTCGGTATCAACATATTTCAATGCGTAGTCAGCCTCAATCAGGAACAGGTCGATCTTGTCATCAGCTGCTGCATCAGCCTGCTTTAACAGTGTTTCATCCAGATTGTTCTGATAAGCGTTGTCATCAGAAGGAGTGATGTTCCACTTTACAGTGATGTCACCGATCTTACCGGTGGTTCCGTCTACTTCTTCATATCCGGGATAATGATCTGTCAGACGGCTCTTGAACTCTTCGTTCCAGCAGTAGATGTTGAAGACTTTGCCTTCTTCTGCTGCTGCAGGCTCTGCTGCCTCGGTGGATGCAGGCGCCTCGGTCTTAGCTTCGGTGGAAGCTGCGGGTGCCGCATCGGTGGATGCTGCAGGAGCTTCATTGCTGCTGCCACAACCTACCAGCATGCTGGCAAGCATAGCAGTTGTAAGTAAAGCACTAAGTACTTTTTTCTTCATGTTTGTTTCCTCCCATTTTTTGTTGAATGTTTGTTGTAAGTGTTTGTTGCATTTATATTCATATGTCGGCGGTTGCGTCGCTTCCATATAAATGCCTGATTAATTGTCTGTCGGAATTCTGGCCACCGACTTGCCTTCAGCAACTTTCCCGGGTACGATGACCTGTTCTATGATGGTGGTCTTCGGTCTCTCAATGAGACTGATCAGTTCTCTGGCTGCCAGGCATCCGATCTGTTCTGTGTCCTGTTGGACTGTGGTCAGTCTGGGCTCCAACTGCCTTGCTGCCTGTATGCCATCATAGCCTGCTACCGAGATATCTTCAGGGATCTGTAATCCTCTCTGTCTGATAGCGTTGATGCCTCCGAAAGAAGCAAAGTCATCCGGATAGATGATGCATGTCGGTGGATTCGGAAGATCCAGCAGTTCATTGGTCACACGATAGGTTGTTGTTGTGTCTCTGTAAGCTGCTTCTCTGATATACTCGTCCGGAATCTCCAGTCCCAGACGTTCCGCCGTCCGGTAGAAGCTGGACAACCGTCCCGAGGTAACCGCTGACATTGCTCCGTGAATATAAGCAATTTTCCTATGTCCTCTACTATATATGTACTCCAGCAGTTCTTTCATTCCCGCAACATTGTCCGACATGATTGCGATACGATTGTTGAACAGGTAGTCAATGGTGACTACCGGGATGGAACTCTGTACCAGTTCGATGACTTCGGGATCTCCGAAATCAATACAGGCGAGCACCACTCCGTCAAAGCCTCTGTACCTACTGTGTTCCAGGTAGGACATCCGATCCGGCCGGTTCTTGCAGCTATTAATGAATGTAATGTCGTAACCGCTCTTCTCTGCCGTCCTCTTGAAACTGTCCAGCACACTGGAAAAGTAATCGTGGGTAAGACCGCTTCTGGCTTCATCTGCAAAGAGGACTCCGATGCCGTAGGTCCTGTTCGTCTTCAAAGCTCTTGCGGAAAGGTTCGGGGAATATCCCATTTCCTTTGCGACCCTTTTGATAGTTGCTTTTGTTTCTTCTCCAATGTCCTTGTGGTCGTTCAGTGCCTTGCTGACAGTTGCAACGGAGACTCCACAAATCTTGGAAATGTCTTTCAGTGATGCCATATCTTTCTCCTGTTCCATGTCTTCGTCATTCCGTCCGACCTGTTTTGTAACTTAATCGTTTTCGTAGTTTTAATATATAACATCTTTGAGCATTTTGCAATACTTTTTTGCAGTTTTTTTCAAAAAAGTATCCACTTTGTCTATAATTAACAATTTCAGATAGGCTGTTTTGTACATTTGGCTTGTACATAGATTGTGTTTCTTCTATATAAAGGCAAAGTGTGCGATAACGTTTGCTATTATTTTGTTTCGTAAAACCGGTGTTTCGAAGGTTCTTTCATTTTGTATCTTCTGCCCATGTTTCCCCACTGTTTTTGTATACATTGCGCATTTTACGGGCTTTTTCAAGATTCGTATTGCATTTTTCCCTTTGCTTCTGTATAATACAAATCAGAAATCCGGAGCACTTAATCGTTTACTTAACATTAAGCACTCTGCAGCGAAAAAACAAACACTCAACATACAACAACATGAAAGAAGGAGATTTTCTTATGAAGTATGGTCATTTTGATGATGTGCATCAGGAATATGTCATCACCACTCCCAAGACTCCGCTTCCCTGGATCAACTACCTGGGCTGCAATGAGTTTTTCAGTCTGATATCCAACACCTGCGGCGGATATACTTTCTATAAAGATGCAAAGCTGCTGCGTCTGACCCGTTATCGTTATAATAACGTACCGGCCGACATCAACGGCAAGTATCTGTACATCAAGGACGGAGATACCGTATGGAACCCCGGCTGGCAGCCTACGAAGACTGAACTGGACTCCTACGAGTGCCGCCACGGTATCGGTTACAGCCGCTTCACCTCTTCCAAGAACGGTGTCAAGGCTTCCGTGCTCTCCTTCGTTCCTCTGAACGATAATTGTGAGATCTCCCAGCTGACCCTGACCAACGGTAGCTCCGAGGACAAGAAGCTGTCCGTATTCTCTTATGTAGAGTGGTGTCTGTGGAACGCTGACGATGATATGAAGAACTTCCAGCGTAACTTAAGCACCGGTGAGGTCGAGGTACAGGATTCCACCATTTATCACAAGACCGAGTACCGTGAGCGTCGTAATCATTATGCGATCTATTCCGTAAATACGAAGATTGACGGTTTCGATACCAGCAGAGATGCTTTCCTGGGTGCTTACAGGGGGGCTGATTCTCCCGAAGCTGTAGAGAACGGCAAGTGCACGAATTCCATGGCAAGCGGCTGGTCTCCCATCGCTTCCCATCAGATCAACGTGGATCTGGCAGCCGGTGAGACCAAGACCTTTATCTTCGTTCTGGGCTACATCGAGAACCCCGAAGACGAGAAATGGGAATCCTACGGTGTGATCAACAAGACCCGTGCCAAAGAAATGCTGGCAAAATACCAGACCGATGCACAGGTAGATGAGGCTTTTGCAGCATTACAGGCTTACTGGAAACAGCTGCTGGCACGCTACACGGTAGATTCCGCTGACGAGAAAGTCAACCGTATGGTCAACACCTGGAACCAGTATCAGTGTATGGTTACTTTCAACATGTCCCGTTCCGCTTCCTATTACGAATCCGGAATCGGCCGTGGTATGGGTTTCCGTGATTCCTGTCAGGATCTGCTCGGTTTCGTACATCTGATTCCGGACCGTGCAAGAGAGCGTATCATTGATATCGCTTCCACCCAGTTCCAGGACGGCAGTGCTTACCATCAGTACCAGCCTCTGACCAAGAAAGGCAACTCCGATATCGGCAGTGGCTTCAATGATGATCCTCTGTGGCTCATTGCAGGTACCAGTGCTTATGTAAGAGAGACCGGCGATACCTCCATCCTGACCCAGATGGTTCCTTTTGACAACGATATGAGCGTAGCTGCTCCTCTGATGGATCACTTAAAACGCTCCTTAGACTATATCATCAACCACAAAGGCCCTCACAATCTGCCTCTGATCGGCCGTGCCGACTGGAATGACTGTCTGAACCTGAACTGCTTCTCCGCTCATCCCGGAGAATCTTTCCAGACCTTCGGTCCCAGTGAAGGACCCGTTGCAGAATCCGTATTCATTGCCGGTATGTTCGTAAAATACGGCGAAGAATATGCTCAGCTGTGCGAGCTGATGGGTGACGATGCCGAAGCAGCCCGCGCACGCAAGGAAGTACAGGCAATGTACGATGCGATCCTGAAGGATGGTTGGGACGGCGATTGGTTCGTACGTGCTTACGATGCTTACAGTCACAAGGTAGGTTCCAGGGAATGCCGCGAAGGTCAGATCTACATTGAGCCTCAGGGCTTCTGCGTACTGGCCGGTGTCGGTGTGAAGGAAGGTCTTGCCGAAAAGGCATTGAATTCTGTAAAAGAGAGACTGGATACCAAGTATGGTGTCATGATCTTACAACCTGCATACACGGAGTATCACCTCGAACTTGGTGAAGTATCCTCTTATCCCCCCGGATATAAGGAGAATGCCGGTATCTTCTGCCACAACAATCCCTGGGTATCCATCGCAGAGACCGTTCTGGGCAGAGGTGACAGAGCTTTCGAGATCTACCGTAAGACCTGTCCCGCATACATTGAGGATATCAGTGAGATCCATCGTACCGAGCCTTATGTATATTCCCAGATGGTAGCCGGTAAGGATGCAAAATTCTACGGCGAGGCAAAGAACAGCTGGCTGACCGGTACTGCTGCATGGACTTTCGTAAATATCTCCCAATACATACTGGGTGTATATCCCACTCATCAGGGATTGTCCGTAGATCCTTGTATTCCCAAGGGCTTCGGTGATTTCTCCATCACCCGTAAGTTCCGTGAGGGCATCTATCACATTCAGGTGAAGAACCCTCAGAACGTGGAAAAGGGTGTCGTATCCATGACCGTGGACGGCAAGGCAGTAGACGGACACATCATTCCTTACGAAAAGGGCAAGGAAGAGTACAACGTAGTTATTACCATGGGTTAATAAACCTGATGTACATAGTTTAAAACGATTTCTATCCTCCTTAAAACCCCGGCAGTTGTTGTAGCTGCCGGGGTTTTGCATTGGATATTCGTAGTTTGCGCTACAACATCTACACCATAAGGACAAGCAGGCCGTAAGCAGACGTCGGTACTTATTGACCGTATTGGGGTCAATTATGTACCGCTACGTTCTGCGCCAGAGCGAGAGCGTGCCTGCGGTTCTTATGGTGTAGATGTTGTGGACGTTTTTGCGGCTTCCTTCCGGGACTCGATCACGTGCCGGATGGCTGTCAAATGATATTATTTTCTCCATTTTTCTGAAGCAGCTTCCGGTATGTGGCATCCATTCCCAGTGCTCCCAGCGGGGCTGTGATAAGGATGGCCAGCACAGCCACGGACAGAACGATCTTGCCGCAGGGCAATCCCATGGCCAGGGGCACGGAACCGATGGCGGCCTGCACCGTAGCCTTCGGTAAATAAGCGATCATGCAGAACAGACGCTCCTTCTTATTCAGATTCGTTCCTAACAGGCACAGTGTCACACCAATGGAGCGGAATATCAATGCCAACAGGATCATTCCTATGGCTGCCAGTCCAGCTTCCATAGTATAGCGGATATCCACTGCCGCGCCCACCAGCACGAACAGCACTACCTCCGCTGCCAGCCACAGCTTGCCGAACTTCTCAGACAATCTGCCGGTCACTTCTTTCGGTGCCCGCATTTTCAATGCGCAGGCCATGCTCACTACTGCCAACAGTCCGGAAAAGGCCACGGTTCCCTTTAACAGCGTTTCCAAAGCCATTAATAAGAAGGACAAACCCATGATGATAATAACTTTCATGCTGTTGCGCACATAACTGCCCTTTCGGTACAACAGTTCAAAAAGCTGCCCCAGTAGCCAACCCACCAATGCACCGAACAACACACCCGTCAGGATCGATACCGGGATATTCACAAAATCCAGGGCATTGACCTGTCCACCCTGTGCCATTCCAACAAAAGTGGAAAACAATACTATGACATAGATGTCATCACAGGATGCCCCAGCCAGAATCATCTGCGGAATGCTTTTCTCCGTACCATAGCCACTTTCCATAAGATGTACCATCCGCGGCACCACAACCGCAGGTGACACTGCTGCCAGAACTGCTCCCATGACCGCTGCATCCACTCTGCTGATGTTAAGGATCATGGGTGCAAATATCACAAAAGCCAACAGTTCGCAAGTGGCAGGAACACAAGCCAGCATGACTGCGGAGCGGCCCACTTTTTTCAGATCCTTCAGATCCAATGATAATCCGGCCTTTAATAAAATGATGATCAGCGCGATCTGCCGCAGTTCCGATGAGATATTCAGGATTGACACATCCAGCAGATCCAACACATAAGGCCCCAGAATAATACCCGTAAGCAGCATTCCGATAATACGGGGCAGGTGAATCCTCTGGCAGACCGCCGCCATGAGTAATCCCAGTAAAAAGATCAGTCCCAGTGATGTAAGTATAAAAATTCCTCCGTTTTCTCGCAGCAGGACATTTTGAATTCTAACAAAAAGGCTGGTGTCCCCTGCATATTCTGCAGAAGTCATCAGCCAAATCGAATTCATATGTTCAAATTCCGGCGGTTCGAAGCCTGTGCTTCCGGGAGAACCTCATTCCCGATGTTCTTATTATATACACGGTGCCCGCCCATGTAAAGTCCTATATTTTGCAAATATACCCGCCAGCATCCTGTACTCCATTAAAAAATATCTGCTGTGAGATCATCCCCGAAGTCTGCTGCCGGAATCTCAAAGTCAACAATTCCAACTGCATAGGACTGTAATACATACTGGCCGGATTCAAATACAAAGCCATCCTCTGTAATGTAGAATGTAGGGTCTGCGGGGCCATTATCCGTACCTGCAATGTCCGGCCCATAAATTTCCTGATAGATAGCATTCAAATCTTCCGTACCATCCAACACCACCAGTTTGATACTCTTCTCGTAATCGTTAAAGAAGCAGTCCTCCTTTGCCTGCATTTCCGCTGCCTTTGCTGTCACCAGTTCCAGTGCTTTGTCGCGGAATCCGCTCCCCAGACTGTCAAAAGTAATTCTCTCTCCGGTCTGCGTATAATAGTTCATATAGTACAAAGTATACCATCCATGAGCCCCCTGATCATACCCTTCCAGCCCCCACGACAGGCTGATCACCTTATCATCCGCGCGGATCACACGGAAAGTAAGATCCTCATAGCTCTGCTCATACACCGGCATATCCTCATAAAGTGTACCAAACTCCCCGTTCTCGATTCCTTCTACAAAACTGTCTACATATTCATCCAGCTCTTTCTGAATCTTCATCTGCACCGTCTCATTGCCCGGAATCGTCACTGTAACTGTTGGATAGTAATAGGTATAACTTCTGGTCTTGTCTTCGGGATCACTGCTACCCTCGTGATCCTCTGTGGTAAACTGCACCCATTCACTTCCCTGTATTTCACTCTGGCCTTCTGTCGGTTCCGTCTGTGTGGACACTTCCGCAGTCTCCTCAGTCCCGGCCATCGTCTCTTCCGTCGTCTGACCGCTCTGTGTCTCCTTGATGCTGTCTATAACTGTCTCCATCTCCGGATCCGTCACCATCTCCCGGTTTCCGCAGGATGTAAAACCTAACAGTGCTCCCGCAAATACTGCTGCAAAAAATATTTTTTTCATAATCCTCGCCTCCTGATGCCAGTATATCTGCCGATTGCATCATATCTGCATCATTTTTATAATTTTTCTCGATTTCACTTTTTAAATATGATAGACAATTCCCATATTTTGAGCTATAGTAAAGCCAAATCTAAGTATGATTAAAAATAAGAATACACATACTATAAAAATCAACCCGAGGAGGACTGTTATGAAAATATTATTTTATGATACCAAAAGCTATGATAAAGAATCTTTCGAGGCAACTCTGAAAAAATTTCCCGGCATCCAGATTGATTACATCCGGTCGGATCTGGATCCCCGTACTGCTGCTCTGGCTGACGGCTTCGATGCCGTCTGTGCTTTCGTCAGCTCCAATGTGAGCGAAGCCACATTAAAAATTCTCCACGAAAAAGGTGTCCGCCTGGTCCTGCTGCGTTGCGCAGGATACAACAACGTGGATCTGGAAAAGGCAGCTGCATATGACATATGTGTCCCCGGTTATTCTCCGGAAGCTGTCGCAGAGCATGCCATGGCTCTGGCTCTGGCCTGCAACCGCCGCTTATACAAAGCCTATAACAAGGTCCGGGAAAATGATTTCAGCCTCGCAGGACTCATGGGCTTCAATTTCTATGGTAAGATTGCCGGAATCATCGGAACCGGCCGGATCGGTGCAGCTATGTGCCGGATCTGTAACGGTTTCGGCATGAAAGTCATCGCCTATGATAAATATCAGAATCCGGCACTGGATTTTGTGACCTATGTATCTTTGGATGAACTGCTGGCACAGAGTGATCTGATCTCCCTTCACTGCCCGCTGATGGATTCCACCTACCACCTGATCCAGCTTGACACCATCAAGAAAATGAAGGATGGCGTCATTCTGGTAAACACTTCCCGGGGTGCTCTGGTCAAGACCGAGGATCTTATCGAGGGCATCCGCCTGCACAAGTTCGCCGGGGTCGGTCTGGATGTCTATGAAGAAGAGACGAAAAACGTCTTCGAGGATCGTTCCGATGAGATTCTGGAGCATTCTACCACCGCAAGGCTTTTGTCCTTCCCCAATGTCATGATTACATCCCATCAGGGATTTTTCACAAAAGAAGCACTGGAAGCCATTGCAGAGACTACCTTGCAGAATGCTCTGGATTTCGAAAGTGGAAAGAAGAGCCCCAATCAGGTGCAATAAAATATTTCCAATCGAGTAGGCTGACTCATCATATACACAAAAAAAACGGATGGCCCTCCCAAGCCATCCGTTTTTCTCGTTTTTCAGTTTCCCGTCTTGTCCTTTTTCTCTATCTCTTACAGTTTTTACGATCATTCCAGATTCAGTTTCTGACCAACTCTGATCACATTCTGGTTTGTAATCTGTACATTTCTGCGAAGCAACTGTGCCAGAGTCATGTGATTTCTCTTAGCGATCTTGAAAAGCGTATCACCACTCTTTACCGTATAACCGCCCTCTGTATACCAGATGCTCTCGGAAGGTCTGCGGTCAGTAACAGTTACCAGATAATTGCCGCCGCGCTTCAATGCGAACATGGACTGTCCGGTGGAAGTTATGGTAAAGGATCCGCAATACTCCAGGCGTCCCTTCTCTGTATTATAGCGATACAGGTTTGCACTCTTGCCGGAATTGTCCTTGCCTACATTTACATGAATGTTGACATTCACTCCGAAGCTGCCGGTATCTCTGATACCCAGCTGTCTGTTCACGGTTCCGGACTTTGCGGATACCACATTTGCCGGGATTGTGTTGCTCGTCTGGTCTACTGTCAGATCAATATTCTGAATCTTTGACAGATCTTTATTCTTCAGATCCTGTCCACTGATGCTCAGTGCCACACCGTTTCCGCTGTGGAATGCCACCGTCAGCTTCGTACCTTTAATGGTATTCAGTACATTCTGAGGCACCTTGACTTCACCGCTGCATACAAAGTTCATGTTGACACTTGCAATAGCAGGATTTTTCATCATCTCTGCCACCTTATCCTGTACAGAGTTGCTTACATCCGTCCAGTCTACTGCAGGTGCTGCAGAGGAACCGCTGTTGTCATCATCATCGTCATCGTCATCATCGTTGTTCACCACATCTGCCGCTACCGTAAATACAGCAGAAGGGGTTCCGGTCATTCTGGCTCCAACACCTTCCGGTGCTTCTGCCGTAAGCGTAAGGAATCCATTCATATTGATGGTACCGTCTGCATTTCTGGTGATCTGCGGATCGGTCGTGCTTACAAACCAGGAATCCTTTGCCACATTGCCTTCACTATTCGTAGACTCCTGTTTTGTCTCATTCCAGAAATAGTTCATGGTTGTCCGAATCGTTGCTTCCTCCTGCAGCAGTTTCAGCTGCTCCTGTTGCGTCAGATTCTTTGTACGATAGGACAGAATTCCTGTTGCGCCGAAATCAGTCTTGCTGCCCGCATTAGTATAAAAAGCTACATTGTAGGATTCATTATTAAAGGACGTGCTCTGTTTTACCTGAATATCAGGACAACTGTTGGAATCAATTCCCTTTGCCTTATTTCCAAATGCCACACTGTTGATCAGCGTATGATATCCGGTAATGCTGGAACCACCCATCTTAAATCCGTTACCGTTACCTGCATCCGTACCGTCTTCCAGATAACCGTTTCCATAAGCCACACAGTTCTTAATGGTTACACTGCCAATAGGACCGGTCTCTACCTTGGCGAACAGATCCCATCCATCATCTGCATTATTATAGGAAATGCATCCATCAAATACAATTCCATCACCAACGGTAAGTTTTGCAGCAAAACCGTCTGCATCCTCATAACCGATGTCTGCGTTACCATAAGAGGTACAGTTCAGGATCAGGTCATTGCTGGGCCAGTCTTCTCTTTCATCAGTAGTAAGATAACGGCTTACCTGAATACCCGTATTACCATTATGATATGCCTGAATATTATCAAATACACAGTTACTTCCGGAGATCTGAATTCCCTTCTGGGTATCCTGTGTATTTGTCACATCAAATCCCTGGCAATACCAGTAATCACCGGCAAAGATTATGCCTGCGCACGCTCTGTTGAAGTCAAATACAGGTCTCTGGGAATCTGAAGGATCTGCAATCAGGTAAATCATCTGCTCCTTCGTTCCGTCAATGCCTCTCTCTACCTTTATAGTACTTGTAAGGTTATATACTCCACCTTTCAGTACGATCATCTGTCCTGCTTTTGCATATTTCACAGCAGTGTAAATATCTACCGGATTCTCTTTGCTTCCGGCTGCACCTGCGCTGCCTTCCGGTGCAACATAAATGGTCTTCTGATCTCCTCGAACGCTCTTATAAGTTACTGTGAATTCATAAGTTACTGTTTCATAAGAAGACAGTTTGGAATACTCGTTCGGACGATAATCACTGTTCGGAGTAAAACTAATACGGAACTTATTACTTCCCTCGGTCAAAGATACCGGCATGGTAACTTTTGTACCGGCAGTAACCGCCCGATCAGATACAACTGCGCTGCCATCAGCTGCTGTTACACTCAATTTGCCATCTGCATTTCCGGAATATATCAGATCATATGCTGCACTGTTGGAAACAGCTGCGGAAATGATATTGTATGCCGGTGTTACCAGAGTCATCTCACGCTCTTCCGCCGGAGCATCATCTGCCGGATCAATCAGTGTCAGATTAATATCGGAATAGGTAATATCCACGCCTCTGGCCGCAAACATTCCCACATATGCATACTCATCATCCAAAACATTTAAAGTCTCTGTACCATAATATTTTTTCGTTTCTGTATTGCCTGCGGCATCCGTATAGCTGATAAAGTATCCGGTATTATTCTTCTGAATCGTTAATTTTAATTCTGTAACCGGGTTATCAACGGTAGTACCCTTTGCCTCATCAGTATTATTGCCGATCAGATTATAAGTACCGGTACCACTCTGCGCGCAAGATGTCTCCAACGGCCACATGCTGGTCTTATAATCACTTTTTAATGTAGCAGAATCATTGGCATTCAGCGCATCCAGATTCTCATAAGTTACACCAATCTTCTCCTGTGCGCCGATTCCCAGTTTCATGCTGATCTTATCTCCGGCATCGGATACTTTCCCGTTTGCCGCATCCCAGTTGTATTCCACTTTTCCTACAACTGCCATATAGGAATTGTTCCAATAGGCATTGCTGCCTTCTCCGGATGCTCCTACACGGTCAGCAGCCATAATGCCAAAGCCTTCCTGTCCGTTATTGGGAGTCCATTTGTTTACTTTCAAAGTTGCTGAAAAAGTAAAGTTCTTGTCGGTAGGAATTGCAGTATAGTAAAATCCTAAGCCATCGGTTGCTGTCGGCTGTAACTTTCCTCCGCCCGCATCTGCGACTACTTTTACCGTTCCGGTAGTTGCATCTCCCTCATATTTATTTTTGCTGGAAGAAGCACTGGGACCATAATATGTAAATGCCCACTCATACTGTACTTCATCTACGATTTTCTTGCTGAATCCATCCGAAAGCTTGTTATCATCTCCACGGACGGCAGTTACATAAATCACTGCTTCCTGATCCACTTTCAGTCCTTCTACTACTGTATCTGTTGTCGGTGCTGTTACTTCTTTTTCGATGCTCTTTCCATCGGTTGTATATGCACCATCCACAGTTACCAGATATTTTTCTGCTTCCTTTACAGCATTCCATGCCACCTTCGCTTTTCCACCGCCCTGGCAGGTTACGCCTTTGATCACAGGCTTGGTTAAAGGTAACACGAACTCGCAGGACTTTGTCTCTGTTCCCTGTTTGTCCTCTTCATCTGCACGAATTGCTTTTACGGAAAAAGTGTAGGTGCCGGATGCTGCGGGAGTGAAGAAAACAGAATGCTCTGTTCCATTCGTCGCTGCATTTTGTGTCGCTGCCACTTCTCCATCCGCATTAATCATAGCCACGCTCAATGCATCTGCTCCATCATAACCCACATTTCCAGATATTTTTACTTCAATATTATTTTTATTATCTGTAGACTGCACTGCACTGATCACTGTCGGCACCTCTACTGTAGACCAATCCGCACGGGCAGGTTTACTGCCTCCTGTTGTTTCCGATACGGTTGCAGAAAGTAATCGAATACCGCGATCATTTGTTGCACTCGCAGGGTTGCATACCGTATACGTTCCTTCTTTCAATCCCTCATACTTGATTTCAGTAGCATTGGTTCCTGTTACTACTACAAGAGCTTCTTTCGCTCCCTTTGCCACTACTCCATTACCATCTGCATTCCTTAGAATAAAGTCTGAGGAATTGGTGCTACCTGTACTTGACACTTTAAATGTTGCATCTGCCGTACCACTTACAGTAAAGGTTAACAATCCAGTTTCTGTCTTTCCTATTTCTACTGATAAAGTAGAACTATTTGCTCTCTTTACGCTTCCACTAAAAGTAAAATATCCCTCTGTTCCATATTTTCCTGCGTCTACCTTGCCTTTTTTATCCAACTTTGATACCACACTATCCGTTGCCGCATCAAATACATACTGTCCATCTGTACTCTGTACCACAGGTACTGCAGTCTCTGCTGCCTGCACAACAGCTTCATCAGCGATCTTCTCCGCAGGATTTGACACAATATCGTTTATCCGCCCCACGTTTTCGGTTATTTCCGCATTTCCGTCAGAAACTGTCTCCTTTACCTGTTCTTCCAAAGGTTCCGTTTTCTGCACCTGTTCCACAATCACTTCCTCAGCCTGTGCGGACAGAGGGCTGATTCCCATTCCCGACAGCACCATGGCTCCCGCAAGGAGCAATGCCATCAGTCGTTTTCTCTCTTTTCTTCCTCTCCTGCCTAACATTCCCATACCTCCACTTAGCATGTGTTATAAACGATTACATTTGTAAGCTCTTACAACACTATGTACTATATATTAGCACTATCGCTTCACATTAGTAAACTGTTTTTGTGTATTTTGAATATTTTTGGGAGTTATTCATATATTTTTTGAGCAATTTTTAGCTAATATTTTTGCGCAACATTTATTTTTTATAAAATATGCACATTTTCTCATGAAATGTCTATTTAGGAAGAGTAAGCGTTTACATTTTCCTTCTGTATTCATTTCCCATAGCCGCAATATCTCTTGCCAAAAGTTATATAAACTTATATAATAATTACAAAGTTATATACACTTATATAAAGTTATATAAGATTTTAAAAGTTATATAAACTTATATAAGAAAAGGAGGTTTTCATTATGAGTGCCAATCCGTTTACGTTATCTT
>ERZ772816.1700-NODE-1700-length-17246-cov-520.507708_pt1 | contig 17246 bp, 35 predicted proteins | sample MGYA00511359_ERZ772816 | MGnify/ENA primary metagenome ERZ772816 (study PRJEB29015, sample SAMEA2737710) | human gut metagenome | biome: human gut; feature: human-associated habitat; material: faeces | place: China | collected 2012 ...
TCTTCAAACGGCATATTGAAGGTAGTATCTTCATAAGCTGCAAATCGGTAAAGTCCCTCTCCTAATTTGAGAGTTTGTCCTTGCTCCACATTATATGCAGTGTCTATAACTACTGCTTGCATGTGGTTATTGTTCTTATCTCTTGCTATTTCCATTTGATTGTAAATTAATTGATTAAACTTGATATAAAGATACAAATTTAGAAATTACCCCCCCCCATAATTAACTTTCATTAACTACATAGGGTTTTATAAGTTTTAAGTATTCCTTTTCCATATACCAACATAAGATTTCATAAGCTGCTTGAATAAGGCTTTTGTTCATTACAAAATGAAGTGAAATGTTATCTTTAGGATGCTTATATCTGATTATCCATTTGCCATTAAAGCTTATGCTCATTTCATATACATCTATTTTGTATGGCATTTTATTGAGTACATCTTGCAAAGTGAACACTCCACAGTCTTCCCGATATGAATGGTCGTAATCTCCCGTTTCAGCATCCAATAGATTAAAGTAAACATCTTGCTCTTTACTATTCACATATTCTAATGCTTCTCCCCAATCTAAAATACAGCCATCATTATCTGTAGCAATTAATACCATACTTGCGTTGCTTGTATCTACTCCTATCTTCTGCAAATGCTGCATCTGTTCAATCGACAATGTTTGATTTTTCATGTAAATTATTCTCTTTTAGTAAGTATTTAAAAAGGGCTTCTTGGGTTTGAAACAATGGTCTGTTCCACTTGGGATAATCATTCCTCAAAGAAGTAGAACCATCTGCAAGTTTATAAACCATTACAAATCTATCATCTGCATACGACCATTCAACACTTATACTACTAATAGTAGTTATACATATTGTATATCCTTGTAGGTAGAACACTGAATCTTGTATTTATTACCATACTATTATTCTTTAGCTGCTACTAATTTAATCCCATAATTAGACCCTTCCTTTACCCAAGTAAATGTACCTTTGATTCTACCTTTGACTGCGTTCTGAATCATATCAATAGAATCGCTCATAAATACTTGATAATTGACCTTTAAGTGCCAAAAGTCTTTATTCCTTTCTTGCCACGGACAAAGGTAAATTACTGCTGATGAATAGCCTCCGCCATAATTCTTTATGTATAAGTCCGCTTCAAAGGTATAGTTTTCTCTTTCTTCGTCATAGGGTTCATGTTCCCATGTACATGGCACTCCTTTATAGAAGTGCATCTTCCAAGTTTGTTTCTTCATAATTAGTCTATTAGTTCAAATTCATAAGCAAATGTATAAAGATTATTGTTCCATGTGCCACGACCAGATATTTTATCTATGAGGGCGGCAAAGGCTTCACGTGGAGTATCAAATCCATCGTCTTTGTTTCCCTCAAATTCATAAAATATAGATGGCGGAAACTCATCATCACCCGAATCTTCATATATCCCTTCTTTCAAGCAATCTTCATCGCTAATGTCCTGTAAGCGTTCAACCTTACAATCTGTAAATTCAATATGGCGGGGCATTAGGTCGGCTTTCACAAACATTTTATTAGTCCAACCGGGATGTAATTTCAGTTCAGGCAATATAGAATCCAAGTATTCTAAGTAAGCTGCATTTTTCCCTTTTCTATGAAATCGGTCAACATCCATATAACTTTGCGCAATGGCAACAACTTCTCCGATTTTGTACTTAGGAAGTATTTCTCCTCCATCAAACTCCCGTCCGTCCGCATCATACATACAAGGATAATCAACTATCTTTTTGTCAGATTGACGGATATGTACATTGAATCCGGCTACCCATTCACCCCTAAAGGTTCTTGGGCATTTGATTATACGTCTCGTCATAGTCTTTCGACCATCCAATACGGCTTGTGTTAAGCCATAGTCATCATTGAACATTATCTTCTTCATTATTCAGCAAATTAGGATTATCAAAAATATTACCTACAACTTCTTCTATTACATCACAGTGGCAAAATGGAATTAATTCGCCATTCACCTCTCCGATATACCCAAAACATCCATCCTTTATTCCGACCTTGTTGTATATCATACAACCATCGTCTTCGCTCATAAGTAATATGTCGCCTTCATAGATTTCTTTTCCATTCTTGTCAAATAGTCCAGTGAACTGCCCAACGGTTTCAGCCAATACGTCGTAGCAGCGTCCGTCTTCTTGGGAATATATTTGTGCTTTATCCGTAAGGATAAATCCGTTTTTATCCCTTCCGGCAGTATAGAAGAAAGAGAGATATCCATATCTCCATTCTCCCGTATCAATGTCCTTTCCTCTAAATTTTATTTTTCTTACCATAACATTATACTTTAACAATTTCAAATTCATCGGCATGTTTTTTACCAATCCATTCTCGTTTTTGCTTTTCAGTAGCGGTTTCGTAAATCGCTCCACGCTTAGATAAATGCCTTTTTCTAAAGATACTTTCTTCCCCTAATTCATAATATTCATTTCTTGACGGAAAACGACCTTTTGCCATACACCAAAACAAGCCAGTTTCTTTATGTCTAAACTTCACTGCCATCTTTTATTTTTTAAGTCTTGCTACAAAGTCCTCCAAGTACATAGTCTGATTGATACCGTGTACTTCGTTAAATACATCTACTATCATTTCCTTTGCCGCTTCAATAGCCTTTTTTTCGGTTACTTCAACTGCCAGTTTGCAGTCTTGAACAGTACTAATATGTTCCTTTTCAACCACTCTAAAAGATACACTCTCTTCATCTTTTCTCATATGCGGTAAACAGTATATGGCACTTATTTACAAGTCCACACAAATTGTATTCTTGATGGTGTTGCCACTCCACCTCTATCGGCTATTTGCCAAAGGCGTTCACCGACTACTTTTCTTAAAATTCCTATCGCTCCGTTTAGGTCAGCGTTTATCAGTTTGCCCGATGCGCTACGGAATAGACCTCTCTTTATACGCTTTCCCATATAGTTCTCGTGGTGGCACATGGCTTCGTCTGAATAGTGGTCTGTCTTGGAAGTATAGCTCTCTTCCGTGACTATAACCTTAATCCCAACTTCCTCGCACTTGTACTGTATCATGGAGATTAACTTCTCAAAAGGAATGCTTACAAAGTTCTGATTGTTTACCTTTCCCATATTGCAGTTCTGCTTCCAATCCTTGTTGTTTCCTATTACAATATTTCCAATGTGGTTATCCTTGCAATAGTTGACTATGAATCTTGAAGCTTTGTGCATATAGTCGTGTACTTTACAGTTCCTCTTTAGAGTTAACCGCCCGATACGTATGCTCATTCCCCGACTACCTATCAAGCTCATTAGGAAAGCCCTACGCTTATTAAAGAATTGGTTCATGGACTTTAGCGGTCTGCCGTTAATGACAAAACAACGGTTGCGTTGTGGGTCAAATGATGTGGCGAGATTGTCAAGTCCTAAGTCAATACTTAGATAAGCTGTATCGTCTAATTCGGTGGCTTCTTCTTTCTCTTTTTCATAAACTACTTCTATTATGTGGCAACTGCACTGTGGGATTATCCTCACTTGGCACAAGTTATCCACTTTGGTTCTTATTGGTTCTATCCCGGCACGTTTCGGGAAATGGATATATCCATCCTTCAACTTACACTGCTGATTGGTAAATACCACAATGTTGCGTCCTCTCGTTTTATGCTTGTACTTGGGAAGCTTGGGACGGGCTTTCAGTTTGTCCTTCACCTTGCAAAGTTTAAAAAATCCCTTCCAGTTCTTGAAAAGTATCTTTATAATCTGTTGGCTCGTCTGTGCAAGCAAGGCTATATAGTCCGCTTGTTTATCTTTAGCGAGCATGGTAGTAACTTCATATTCCGACAAAAGCTTCTTGTTCTTCGTAAACTCTTGTCTAATAAGATAGTTTACGTAGTTGTACAAGTTCTTGGATAGGAAGCAAAGTTCATCCAACCGCTTGTTGCCTATTGCTATATGTCGCTCTACTCGCTGCATGTACAAAGATAAGCATTTAAGTGTCAGTCCTATATAATTGCCCTTTTAGAATTATAGCATCTACTTTGGAGTAGACACCTTTGTCTTTAAATTTACGTATTCTCTTGAAAAGATTACCAGCCAGACAGAATCGGTATGACTTACCTACAATATTTGGTATTTCTTCACGTTTAACCCGATTATCTTCACACATTGAGGCAAGCATATCGACCTGCTGTCTGGTGGCTACACAAGTACCCGACTTGTTTTTATCTATGGTAGTAACTACAAACTCTTCCAACCCTACTTCCTTTGCAGCCGGGAGAAGTCTTTTTAGATACTTTCTGCACATTTTCTGTAGCATAGGCTATTCATCTGACGGTTTATAATCCCAGCCATTCAATTCATAGCATCGCTTGCGGACAACTTCTCTATCCCAATGCTCAAATATCTTAGTTCCTCCCATGCCGTCCTTTTCTCGCTCATATAAAGCCCACTCTCTTCCTCTTGGCTCATAGTAATACTTTGGTTGACTATTTGCCAAGTCCTTGTATTCTTGCTCCGTCATATCAATAGTCAAGTTTAGTCATTAGAAGAGCTTCGGATAGAGATAACTCTTTGTCGGAAAATGTAATCTTAATTCCCTTACTGTCATCTTTAGGAAAATGAAATCTTATGCCTTTCCTTGCATTCAAAGCATCGGCTATCAATTCAATGTTAAGTGGGTCAATAAGTACCTTTTCCGCAAATCCCGGTTTGAATTGACTTATAACTTCGTTATAATTGGGATATTTACTATCTATATTTGCGAACCTATACTTTATATCCCAATCGTCATATATAGCGTGGAAACCATCTTCTTCAATCTCAATGATATTATGCTTGATAATTTCCTTAAAATTCTTTGCACTAATTAGTTTACCGTCCAGTAATTCCTTCTCTTCTTCTCTAAAGTTACAAATCTCATTTAGGCAAGCTTTAATTAATATCATTCTGTTGGAGGCAATTGCATATCCATCTTTGAAATATATGCAATTCATTACTGGTCTGATAAGGTCATTTGCACAAGCTAAATGCAGCTTAATCCCTTTGTTGAAATTGTGTCTAATCTTCTTCATATCATTTGGTCTTTTAGTATTATAGCATCTACTTTGGAGTAGATACCTTTGTCTTTAAATTTACGTATTCTTTTAAAAATCTTTTGTTCGTTACACTTCCGGTATGACAGACCGAGTAAGTTGGGAATTTCCTCCCTTTTTATTCTATCATCCCCACATAGAGAAGCCAGCATATTGACTTGTTCTACTGTGGCTGTGCATCGTCCATTTTCGTTTTCGGCAATAGTCTTTTCGACAAATTCATCAAGACCGATATCTCTCGCTTTCCGGTACAACTTTTTCAGATACTTTCTGCAAAGCTGCTGTAGTTTGTTATGGCAACTCATAATAGTTTCTTTATAATATCTCCATTATATGATTCTTTAGTTAATTCTATAAATTCATATATTGTAAATGAATCTTTTTCAATATCTATACCTTTATTGATACAGAATGACAACCTTCCTTGCTTGCACGAACCGATTAGCACATGATGCCAATAAAATAATTCTTTAGCCGATACCTTTTTAGTAAAGTCTGGAAAATGCTTTTTAAAAGCTTCTATCCTTTCCTCCTCGGTTGAATCGTCATACAATTTTCTTGAAGCGAAGCAAACGCATCGTGCAATGTTTCTCCATGAGCGAATTTCCCATTCTCTTTTGCAACAAATGTTTTAGTCAATGTAAAGTCATCGTTCAGTATATATCCTTTAGCTACATTGTCATGAATATGCTTGATAATTGTAGGAATATCATCAATGATATATACTTTGTCGCCATTGAATGTTTTAATTCCATCGCCATAGCCAGAGCCATAGCCAGAGCCATAGCCATCGCCAGAGCCATCGCCATAGCCATAGCCATCGCCATCGCCAGAGCCATCGCCATAGCCAGAGCCAGAGCCATAGCCATCGCCAGAGCCATAGCCAGAGCCATAGCCAAAGCCAGAGCCAGAGCCAGAGCCATAGCCATCGCCATAGCCAGAGCCATAGCCATCGCCATCGCCATAGCCAGAGCCATAGCCAGAGCCAGAGCTAAGAAATAGCTTTATCTGTTCTTCCATACGTCTACCTCCTCAATGGATTTGACTGCCTCTTCCGTACAAGGAATAATCTCGATTACTCCAAGTATTGTGATAGTGGGTACGACTAAGGTAAACTTACATTCGCTTGGTCTTTTTGTCCCTTCGACCGCAAGCTGTGAAATGGATGCAGCTCCGTACCAGCACCACAATCTGCGGCAGTCTGTCAATACAACTTCACTGCCATTCTTTTCTTTCAGTGTTCCGAAGAATACTCCTGCTCTGTCTGCTCTAATAATTACTTTTTTACCAATAAAATTGCTCATATCATTATAATTGGGTTTTATAAAGCCCGCCCAAGGCTATAGTACATATTATTTGTGGGGCAGCAACCTAATGCTGTCCCGATTTAATGTTTCTAAAGAATTGCTGAATACCTAAGAATAGGATAACGAGAATGACTGCTATGTTAGTGTAGCAGATAGTCAGAGACGCAGAGTTCGATGTGAATATTGTATCTAAATACTCACGTTGTATTAATACTGCAAATATGTAAAGTACGCCTAATAAGTATTTCCAACAGAAATGTAATGAAATAGCTAATAATAAAAGTAGTATCGCAGCTATTAAAGTAATCTTAACGTATAAAGTTATAGAGAACGATATTGGAGTAAATAAATAAGCATATCCGTCCATCCCCTCAAAGAAGTCATTATTGTAATATGCTATTAACTTTTCTGAATAGTCAATCAAAAGCAATAGACATAATACATAAACAACATATTTAGTAAGCACAATAAGTAGCTTTCTAAATAATGGAGATAATGACCATATGTATTTATTTAGAGTATTCATTTCTTAACTTCAACTTTGATTGTATCGGCTTTAACCGTATCTTTCTTAGTAGTCTTAATCCTAAACCTAATATCACCTACATTAGTATCATGGTATCTTGGATGAGGATGAAGTTTTGGGTCTACTACTATCGGCATCTTTCTCTTCGTAGTGTCAGACGGAATACTATCGTTCTTCGTCTTCACATTCACTTTTATCTTCACCATCTTCTACTTTTATTAAGTGACCTTTTTTATTTCCATAGGCAAAGTGACGGGCTTCGACCTTATTATTAGCTATCATATAATAGACAGCCGAAGTAGTCTTGCCAATTCTCCTTGCGTATTCTTTTACACTTATCCACCTCTCCATAATGGTTCTTACTTTTGTCCCGTACTACCATATCCGTTAGCACCTCTGTCGGTATCAGAAAGCTCTTCCACTTCTTCCCATTCGATTGGCAAGGTAATACCTATCTTAGCTTGGATTATTCTATCTCCTACCTCGTACTTTGGCATATCTGTTAACAAATGATAGAACACGGCTGATAAGCCCCCCCTAAATAGTTCATCCACAGTACCTTCGCAGTTACTAAGAACCATTCCCGTTTCCCAAACGCTGCTTCTTGGTCTAAGGTCAAGTGACAAATGAAAAGGACACTTGGATAAATCTATATCTGTGTTCAATCCCATGTCTATAGTAGAACCTTTCAATATAGTTTCCCAATCTCTTTCCATTTCTATCGCAATGCCTAATCCATACTTATAAACGTTAGGTGCAATTTCCTCGCATGAAGTAGCGTATAAGTCCCAGCAAAAGTCAGATGGGTATTTCTTGAATGGTGAAGGAACTGATTTATCCAGCTTCTTAAATTTTATCTTCATTGTAAAATTGGTTTTGATTACAGTGACAAAAGTAGCTGAAATTTTGGAAAGTTCCAAAAAATAGGACTCAGAATTGTGTTAAAAGAAAGAGAGAAAGTACAATTGTTACTCCCTCCCTTTCAGCTTAAAATAAACGAGATTATAAACTACAAGTTCACAATATCCACATAGTTAGATTCAACAACTTGTCCAATTCTCCAATCAGCCATTGAAGCGGACATAGCTTCTTTGACAGTGTTTGTTGCCTCTTCTGTTGTATCAGCTTCAACAATCAACATGCAAGGTGTCTTCTTCTCGTCGCCCTCGTCGTTTAGAGTAATGTAGTTGAGCTTCACTTTAAAGAGCTTTTTGTCCTCCTTGTCCTTATCTCCCAAAAATTCTTGGAAGTTTGTTCGTCCAACCGCAAGAACTGAGAACTCTTCTGCTTGGTAGATAGACAGTTCTTCATTCATCAGCTTTTCGCATTCTGTGCAACTCATAGCGTTTACAAGATACTTTTCTGTTACTCTCTTTTGCTTGCCTCTTTCGTTGATTTTCACGTAAGAAACTTTTGCTTCCATTAATTGTACTAACATGATTAATTCTTTTAATTGATTAAAAAATAAAGTTATTTATTCCTACCCATCCTATTACTCTGAATGGGCAGATATTGCTTATAATTTTGCTACTATATTCTGGCGAATACATGAACCAATTACCTAATAGATATTCCCCATGAAAAATCATCTTATTTTCGCATAGGAATAGAACTTCTTCGCCTTCTTTCGGTAAATACTGCTCTATTTTCGTAAATTCGATTTTATTTTCCACAACTAACTTGGATAAAAGGTATAACAATTCTGAAAGTTCAGTTTTACCAAATCTATGCTTCTCTCCTTGTGCCAATTAGGAACATAATTGCAGATGGCGAACTCTTTTTCTTTCTTTTCATATATATCTTCTAAGAATTGCTTAGTAGTCATTCTGTAGAAATCACAGTTAGGTGCTTTAAATACTTCTTTGCCATCTATTTCTTCTGGATTGACAGCAATAAATTTTGCATGGTCTTGAAATAAATAGCATTGTGGATTATAGGCACAACCAAAATCATAGACAGTATATTCTTTAGGTATGATTTTTGATAGATAGTAATATGTTTCCATAAAGCCTATAAAATCTGTTCCTATAGCACAATACTCCTGCTTGAAAACCCTATCTTTTTCTTCCTTTGGAATAAGAGATAGTACATAGTTTGTGATTTCTTGTTCGTTCATATCAAAAAGGTAATTCCTGCAATTCGCTACCAAACGGTAATTGATTGCTCATATTGTCATATATGTCTTGTAAGTCAGAAACATCAGATTCGGGTGTCGGTTCAAATGTCAACTGTGCTGGCTGCTCCTGCCAGCCATAGACAATGTTTTCCGATATTTCGTTCTTAAGTCTACGGGATTCGACCTCATAGTACATGCCTACTAATAAGTCTATCACTCCCATGCTTCGGTTCTTGCAGACCTCAATTACAGAGTTATACTTTAGATATGGCAGAACTTTGTCCTTGCCGAAGAACTCCCCTGCCCTCTGTTCAAAGTCTTTTCCTATTCGATGTATGATGAATACAGAATCAGCTAAGTTAGTTAAATCTGCTGTGCCAGATATGCTTTCTTTTCGTAGGAATATACCTTCTTTTCTTGGATGGCATACTAACAGCACATGCACATTCTTAGCTTTAGCATATTCTTTTAAGTCATTGATGAACTTAGTTTGCTGGGTATATTTATCACCTTCATAGTTGTCAATCTGCAATGCCATCAAGTTATCAAGAACAATAAGCTGTACACCTTCTTTGTCTACAAGCTCTTTTACATCAGCAAACAGTTGTTGCCATTTACTTCCATAATTGTTGTTGTAAAGGAATAGTTTGCCTTCTAACCAATTACTTATCTGATTGGAAATATTTTTAGGAGCATAGTAGTAGTTTTCAAAGCCCTCCCTTTTGCATACATAATTTTTACCAGCAGCGATTTGATTTATCCAGCTTTGAAATCTAAAGTCTTGCAATTCTCCCGACCATATTCCTACTTTATATCCTCTTTGTATAGCATTCAGAGCAACACAATCTATCCAACTACTTTTTCCCGCACCAGAGCCGCCAGACAATACAGTTACATCTCCAAGCAACAGTCCAATGATTTTTTTGTCAAGTTCTTTATATCCCGTAGGAATTGAAGCCATCTTACTCATATCCACATACTGAACATCAGTCATAGCCAGCCACTTCTTTCCTTTAGCAGAATCCTCCTTCTTTGGTACAAAAGGTTCTTTCTTTTGGGAAGAGTAGTATTGCATCTTATGCTCGTGCCTTTGGTATTCCTTGTGGTCGTAAGCATCTGGTTCAAATTTCAATCTAAAGTCTTTCCATGTATATTGAGAACAACTTGAATGCAGACATTTAAAGCCAAGCCCTCCATTAGACATCTCAAAGATTGCTGAATCCGGAGCGCGGTGTGAACTATTGAATGGGCATTCGTCAAGTATGTACTTTGTAAATGATGATGTCCTTACAATGTTTCTCACTGCAATGTGGTGTTTGTTCAGAAATGCTTCTAAGTCAAACTTCTCATTGCTGTAGTAATTGCTTTTGCTCGGTTGTTCCGGTTTCGGGAGCATGGCAGCAACTTTGGCAAAGTATTCGTTTGGAGTTATTTTAATTTCATCTGGTATTCTTAGTATCTTACTTTCCCTTTGAGGACGCTTCTTGGTATTACTTCCCTTTCTACTAAATGTTCCGTAAAGTTTACAAATGCGGCTTGAATTGAACGTACTACAATCAATCTCCACATTCGGATTAGAGAATAGCATATCAAGAACTTGCAGGAACTCTTTACAGATTGTAGTATTCTCATTGCTATTCTTCATGGCTATTTTGTACAACAGATGGAAACCATTACCACTATCACATACTACTGGTTTTTCAAAACCTTCATCCCGTAGGAACTTGAATACATTGTTGACTACTTCTTTCACCATCTCCTTCTCTTCATCAGTTGAGTTTGTGTCTGATGGCTTCTTAGTATCTATGTCTATCAATATCCAATCTCTTCCAACAATGTCATTGTCAGAAGTAGTTGACTTTGGTTTGGTAACAATCCTATCATGCTGCTCTCTGTCATAACATGCTGGATTGATGGCATTCAATGTGAAGTAGATGTTACAGTTGTCATACTTCCTAATTTCGTTGAGCAGGGTGTTTACATCAGTAAAGTAGCCGGAATAAGTTCGTTTATAAGCATTGTCTACTATACGAACTTCGACCAATTCTTCACCCGATTTAAAGGTATCATACCATTGTCTAATAGTTATTTCATTCATGGTAGTTCCTCCCTTAATTTATCTAATAGTTCTTGTGCGCAGGCTTTTGCATAATCAATACTATCAGTACAAATATCGCTTGCTACAAATGTTTTTAATCCTTTTCCTGTTATCATTAATTCTTCTAATTCTTCCAATTTCATATTCAATCTCCTTTCTCTTTAATCCGTTCCAGTACATCCTTGTTTGCTTCGAGTATCTCATCGAATGAGGGGATAGGTGTCCACATGTCACAAACGTAATCGCCATAATCTTCAAATTCAAAATCCGGCAATGTTACAACACGAGGTCTCCCACTTGGCGTAGGTATAATAAATCCGCTTACAATGGCTTCATTTGATACCATTCTACAAAGAACAAGTTCGTTTTGTTCCGGCAACCGTTCCTCTACGCTTATCCACGGTGATTGCTTTGCCTGCCATTCGGCACCCTTTATAAATGCAGCTTCTGCAATTTCATCATATGTAATCCCATGATTAGGGCACTCATCTATTGAGTGATATTGGCTATATACACCCATTGATTGTGCAGTTGTACGCCTACACTCGCTTGCTGCTTCTTCTACCGTCTGTTTCATAATCATCTGGTTATAGTAGTTCTTTTATTAAATAAAACCATAAGTATCAAGGCAAAGGCAACTTTCAATAACCGCTTTTTACCAACAATTACAATGTTGCTTCTATTTAGCCCGTCATAAGTCATTATGCTATAACTTTTTCGATATGGAGCTATGCACCTATAGATATAAATTTTGGTAAGTGTATATTTCATAATCATTAAATAAATGGTTCATCACTAAGATTAATTACTCCCTTGTCTGTAAACTCGTAGCCAATATATGTAGCAAAACTTCCATTTAAAACATACCAGTCTGTTTGGTTATCATCATCACTGTGTGCGAAAAGTAGGTCATTTGTTACATTTTTATCTCTCTTTAAGCCCACGAAATAGTTGTTATTGTAGAAACTAATTTCGGGGATATGCTTGAATGTGCTTGTATCTATACCATCGTAGATACCGTATTTCTTTTTAAATTTCTCGTCCATAATTATTCAATTCTATAAGTTTCTAACATACATTGTTCACATTGATGAAAAAAATCATTTTCTTTCAACTTTAAAGCAATTTCATAAGCTATATCATATGCCAGTTCGTCTAAATCCTCGTCCAAGTAATATGTCTCGTCTTGCAGGCAGGCAAAATCTTCATCTTGTTCAATTTGTTTTTTGAAGTAATCAAATCCCACTTTTTCATCTTCAAAGAAATCAGTCCATATCCAACTATCTTTGCTAATGTTGTCAAATTGACGTTTGAGGGATTGATATGCTAATTTTAAAAGTTCTTCATTCATAGTTATTCCCTCTTATTTAAATAAATCAAGTTGTGTATGTTTTTGAACTTTCCCAAGTATGAAGTCGCAAATGAAATTCCTTGCGTAGTCCGGTGATATAAGAGAACGTTCTTCCGAACATATACCGGCACTCTTACCTTTCTTGCAATTCTGAACTATTTTAGTCTCTTTTGGTTTCTGATAGCTTCGCCCGTTTGTAGGTTCGCAATTAAAGAACCAATATGCGGTCGGCTTTTTGAAGTAGTCACCTCGTAGCTGCCTGTTGTTATCAATAATGGTAGGTTTTACATAGAAATTTTGAGTGAATAAGATGAAGTTAGGTTGTGTTGCTGGATTCTCCAATACGATTCTTAATCCAATTCTTTCACACACAAAGAACATCTTATACAATACCGTATAAAAGTAGTTCCTAATATCTATCATTTGAAGTATGATTTGATGTTTCTCTGATAATGTCTTGTTTTTGATGTTTAAACTATCATTAGAGAAATACATCATCTTTTTGTTCTCAAAGTAAATGCAAGGAAAGAATGCAATAATCAAACATATCAAGTTCACAGGCTAACTTGGAACATTCACAGTGGGATACCCAGTCATCAACACGACCGTCATAAACATTGGTCTGTCTGTTGTATTTTTCTCCAACGGAAATTACTCCACCGCAAAAATTGCACCTGTGCTCTTTACGAGCGACAGGAGTTTTATCTCTTAACACTTTCATGGTTATTCTCCTTTCTTCTTTTCACATTCTTCACACTCTTCACAATGCAGCTTGTAAGCATGGGCAAACATTCGTAGAGTAACAGGCTCAAAAGTAAAATCCGCCTGTTTCCCTTCTATAACAACAGAAACACACAATTGTCCATCGCAAAAGTCAATATACGCTTCACCACCTCCATCTCCTTTAATGGAAAGTGTTTGCGTCTGTACGCTATCCATTATTCACCTCCTTTAATCTTTTAATTAGTGCATCAGCGCAATTAACCGCATATTTAGCGATTGCATCAGAATTACCCCCACAGTCATCTGCTACAACAGCCTTAATAATATCTTTCGCTAATTCGTACCTACGTTGTTCCCAGTCGATAGTTTCACTAAAGAAATCAAGTTCTGATATTTTTAAATATTTATCATTCACCAATGCAGTGCCATCATCATATAAATCCTTGATTTCTACAATTTGCCCTGTTGATTTTACTCTTGCTTTCATTGTTCCTCCTTTGTTTTAAAATGTTCTATTAATTCGTTTACAGTAGCCTTGTGGATTTTTCTGCCATATTTATTAAGATAATACTCAATAGTTTCATTACATACTTCATCACCACATTTAAACCATAAATCCCCATCAGTAAACCATTGGTACTTGTCTGTATCATCCCTCAATGCAGCGATAGCCAGGAATAGTTCTTCATTCGTTCCGCAATCAATAAATTTCCCACATAAAGCACTATGTTTGTCAAAAGGTATATCGCAAATGATTTCTGAACTATCATCACACTCATTTTGTAATGAGCACTCATCACATATTCCAACGCACAATTCATGCAACACTCCGTCTATTATTATTCCGTTCTTTACTTCCATGACCTTCTCCTATTCCTTTTTAAGTTTTAAAAACAACATTATTCTGTCCCATAAAACTAAATAGCTGTCCCAGTAATCGCTAAAGCTGAAATAGTACCAGCTCATTTGCAAATACCATATCGGCAGATAGGCTATGAATATGGCGAACCATAAAGGGATAAGCAGCCATCGGAGTATCAGTCTTAATTTTATCATAGTGTTAAAATAATATCTATTCTTATACACTCTTTGGGTTGAGATAAAGGTTCTGATTCTGTGTTTTCCCGATATACATACACTATATTGGTTTTCAATCCGGTTTCTAATTCGAGATTTTCCAGAATCCGGGCTATCTCCATTTCTGCTTTCGCTTTCTTTATTTTTGCTTCTTCTATATTCATATCAATCACCATTTAAAACATCCAACAACTCTTTCGCTCTCTTATAGGTATCAAAGCCCTTTACATTCACCCATTCGGATGAAATACGTTTGTCTTTTCTGACTTTATTAAACCCGACTTGAACAATATTTCCAATATTTAACTCCCTACGCTTCATAATACTCTTCATTTGATGTTATACTATTTGTATTTTTCGATTTTCTCGTCCAACTCCTGCAATCTCTTATCTATGTAGGAAGAATTGGAATTTTCGCTCCTATAAGGGCTTTTATCCGATAGGAAAAAATCTTTCTGTTTGTCGGATAATGAATAGAATCCGTCCCAGCTATGACAGATGGCTTCGTTGACAATGGCGCAAGCAAGAATAGGGTTTCCATCAGAATACTTTTCTAACTTGGAATACATCATCTTTGCACCTCGTTCCGTCTTGTACTGCTTCTTGATTTCGTCCTTGTAGTCAAGCCAAATGTTCCAAGAATCTTTCAGTTCCTCACTGACATAGGACAAGTCGGCACGGACATCAAACGTTTTACTTGTTGTCGAAACACGTTTCTTGCCTTTCAGTATAGCGATGGCTTTCTTTGCATCTTCTTCGGAAATACCCAATAAGGCATTGGTCTGAATAAACTTGTCCTTATGTTCAAGAAGCATGTCCGAATCATCATCAAGTATAACATAGCTTTCGATTTCTTGGTGCTCAAAGCAGTAACGTTCTATTTCGCAACCGCGAGGAAGTGTAAAATGAGTATCTCTATTCCCATGTTTGAAGGAATACATTCTATCAGTACAGCCAACAATAAGTTCGGGATATAAAAAAGGCTGATTCCCTGCTTCTCTCTCCAAGTCAACCAAATTCTCTATGGTCTGTTTCAAGTTATATCCCCTCCAAGAAGAAGTAATCACTATCTTAGCATCTGTAGCATCACATATCTTCTTTATCAATTCCATTTTTTCTGGGTCAAGCTTCCATTGGCAGCGATGTGTAGAAACAACTCCATCAATGTCTAAAAAGATAATCTTCATATCATTTGTATTTAAAAATTGGTAATAGCATTAAACTCTTCATCCAAGTCTATACAGTGAGCAGCCTTATGACAATGGTCGCATAGAACAACTAAATCCTTGTCTTTATATTCCCAAGCCATCTTACCATAAAGATACCTAAGATGATGAACGTGTAAATTGGCAGTTGCACCACACTGACTACAGACCTTGCCTTTAACGGCAAATATTTCTTCTCTCCTTTTCAACCACCTTTTGTCTTTAAGCTGTAAATAGTATGGTATTCGCTCTTTCTTCTTCTTTGGTTTATTGGGTATGGGCTTACTTTTAGATTTGACTTTGGAAGTAACCTTCTTTTTCTTCTTGCGCTTATCTTTAACCCATGCCTTATACTTATCGTCTAAAGCGTGCTTTCTAATCCATTCAATTTGCTCTTTTGTATATCCAACATATATTTTCATAATATTATAGTTATAAATATAAAACAAACAATAAGTTAACCAGACAAACAAACCTACGTGTGTAAAGTCCCCTAAGCAAGATTTTATTCTTGTTCGGGGAACGCTTTTAAGCTAACCAGCATAAACTGAACCTTTTCAAGCGTGCTGCAACACAGAATAGATAAGCAGCTTAGAACCATTTATGTTACTATTCAACATTCGTACCCAGTTGTTCTATCACATCCCCGACTGGCTGCATTTGTACGACCTCTTCTATGCAGTTTATATATTTGCTCCGAATGGCAGGACTACAAAAAAGCAAAAAGCACCGAGAAAACTCCCAGTGCTTTTAGATTTGCTATACACTGGCAGGCTGCACGTTTGCAGGTAGAAGTTGCCAATGTAAGCTATATGTTGAATTGCTATTGAATCCTAATATCATTTATCACTGAGACTTCTACCTCTCGATTGCAATGCAAAGAACGCTGTTATTTTTGAAACTTCCAAAAAACAAGTCAAACTATTAACAATTATTAATCATCTATCTCAAATAGGTTCTTTTTTATCTGCCAATACTCTTTGACTTCTGGCACGCTGATAACTCCTTTACTGTTGTTTATATCGTACACTTGAAAGTACAGTATTGTCTTCTTGCTTTTGTTAGAATATGCTTGTACAAAAAGTCCAGTAAACAAGTCAAACTCGCCTTGCATGAATTGTTCCGCTTTGAATGTGCCTTGTATCTTATGTCCGTCTTGGGTTATAATACAAGTCATATCCCGGTTGAACTTCATTGTCACCAAGTTTGGCGGTGTGCTTACATTATCGTTACGGTCTTGTATATACTGTACAGTCCATGTACCATACAAATAGTTAAGCTGGCTCTTCCAATCTGTTTGCGCCTGCATACTTGCCATCAGTGAAAGCAAGCAAATCAATGTCATTACTAACTTCTTCATTGTTTTATCAGTTTTTCGATTATTGTTCTTAGTTCCTTCTCCCAATCCTTGTTCCCGTGCATAGGATAACTTAGCTGATGCCAATTATGGTAGTCAAATAGCTTCATCCGGCATGGGTAGTAATCAAACAGCTTCTTCTCATTGTGGAATACTCTGATATGCTTTCCCTCATACTCTCCGATATTACTCGATTTAAGTTTATAGGCTGCCAAAATTTCGTTGAACTTCTCCATTGGAGTAAATATACTCTTCGCCATAATTCAGTCCTCCTTTTCGGGAGTATAACCTCCCATGAGTTTATAGTCAGGTATCAGCTTGTCGATGCTCTTAATCTCAAATCGTGTATAAGTCACACAATTCGGATATATCTTACAAAGTCCGTTGATTATATACTTGTCATTGAAG
>ERZ772816.1758-NODE-1758-length-16780-cov-9.906846_pt1 | contig 16780 bp, 10 predicted proteins | sample MGYA00511359_ERZ772816 | MGnify/ENA primary metagenome ERZ772816 (study PRJEB29015, sample SAMEA2737710) | human gut metagenome | biome: human gut; feature: human-associated habitat; material: faeces | place: China | collected 2012 ...
CTGGTGTAGTCGCAGGCCGCCCTCGTTTGTGTTTGTGTTTGTGTTTGTGTTTGTGTGTGGCTGATTGCTTGCCTGTTAGTGGTTGTGCGGGCAATTGGCGCAGCAGCCGCTGGTGGCGCTGGTGCTTGAGCCGCCGCTTCGCTGGTCGGTGTTGTAGAAACCGCTGCCCTCAAATTTAATGCCGTTGGCCGAGAACGTCTTGGCCGCCGGGGCGCCGCAGCTCGGGCAAACGACCTCGGGAGTCTCGGACATGGGATGCTCAACCTCAAACACGTTGCCGCAGCTCGAGCACTTGTAATCGTAGCGCGCCATAATACTTCCTTTTCAGCACAAAGCGGGCAGATTACTCTGCCCGCAAAAATTCAAACGTCTGTACTGTACCCTATATCGGGCGTTTTATCACGCCTCGCCCCAGAATCTATGGGTGTCGCGCAGGAGCTGCGCAGTTTTGCCCTCGGCGGCCGCAACGTCGGCCTCTTCAGCCTGCCAGGTCCAGTTGCCCGTGGCCACGCCCGGAACGTTCATGCGCGCATCGTCGCCCAGTCCCAGGACATCCTGCAGCGGCATCATCACGAGGGGAGCGTCGCTTGCCAGCGCGTCGCCCATCAGCTTGGCCGCCACCTCAACACCGCTCGGTCCATCGCCGCCCGCAAAGGAACGCGTGCACCATCCGGCCAACGTCGACGTATCGTGCGTCGAGGTGTACAGGATCTTGCCAGGCGTGGGGTGCACGCCGCAACGGACGTCGTAGTCGCTAAACTCCAGCACATCCATGCCGGGGAAGCCGCAGGTCAAAGCCATGGCGCGAACGCCAGGCGTCAGATAGCCCAAGTCCTCAGCGATAAAGTTGAGCGGACCCAGCTCGTCGTAGGCGGTCTGGAACAGGTCTTTGCCCGGTCCCGCCAGCCAGCGACCGTCGGCGCAGGCCTTGCCCGCAGGAATGCTAAAGTAGCTGTGGAATCCCAGGAAGTGATCCAGACGCACGCGGTCGTAGAGCGAGAACGCGCGACGCAGGCGATCCATCCACCAGTTATAGCCGTTCTGCTTCATGTGGTCCCATTGGAACGTCGGGTTGCCCCACACCTGGCCCTCTGGTGCAAAGTTGTCGGGCGGCGCACCGGAAATCTCAATCGCCTTACCGGTATCGGACAGCCAGAAGTTCTCGGGCTCGCTCCACGCATCGGCTGAATCGTCCGAGACATACATAGGAATGTCGCCGATGACCTCGATACCCTTCTTGTGCGCATAGTTCATAAGCTCGCACCAGGCCAGGTCAAAGCGGTACTGCATGTACGCCTGCAGCTCGGCCTCGTCGTGGAAACGCTTGTCGTCGATCAGATGCTCGTTGTAGCGCGCGACATCTGCCGGCCAATCGTGGCGCGACTCGCCCTCAAAGTACTTCTTAACGGCCATGTAAACGCAGTACTTCTCGAGCCAGTCGGCGTTGCGATGTTTAAACGCCGTGTACAGCGGGTCGGCATCCTCACCGCCGCGAGCCTTCCAGGCAACAAATTCGGCGGCCAGCTCCTCGTGGCTTTCGGGCAGCAGATCGATATTGCCCGCAAAGGCCGAGGGACCGGCGTAAGGGGATCGGAAGAAATCCGTCGGGTTGACGGGCAGGACCTGCCAGTAGCGCATGCCCATTGCGGCCAGATGGTCGATAAAGCGACGCGTGGGAGCGCCGATCGTACCGGGCTTGCCATCGTCGGTGGGCACCGAGGTGATATGGCACACGACACCCGCGCCGTGATCAAGCGGCTCTTGTAGACGTTGCTCGGCGTGGTGATAGATGATCGACGACCCCAGCGGATACAGATCGAGTGTGACGGTACCGTTGTGGATTTCGCACTCGTGGCCGCTGATCACGTCGCTTGCGCATTCGCCGAGCGCCGGAATCGTCACACGGTGTGAATTGCGCAGGCTGCGGTTGATGATAACCGTTGCGGCCTCACCGTCTTTACCGGTGCGCGTGTAGGCTAGTACCTCGTCGTTGAGCGCGAAGGCCTTGATCTCGCCGTCAACCATAAACGGCAGGGCGCGCCGCACGGCCGAGGCGTTTTTAAGGATGGCGAGTGTATCGAAGTCGTGCAGGTCTTCCTTTGAAGGCAGCGTGCGGCGATTGCCCGGATCGGTCAGGCCCTCAAGGCCGTACTCGTCGCCATAGTAAATCGAAGGCACGCCGGGGAACGTCATCTGCATGAGCGTTGCAAGCCAAAAACGGCTCTTGGCCAGGTCCATCGAGTTTTCGTCCAGGCGCCACTTGCTGCGCTCGCACTCGGGTAGCTGCGACTCGTCGGGGCCACCGCCGAGCACCGAGATGATGCGTGGGCGGTCGTGGCTCGACAGCAGGTTGAGCGCGCAGGACAGGGCTTCGCGCGGATAATTCTCGCGCAGGGTCTCGATATCCTCGGCTGCCTGGAAGGCATTCTTGTAGCCCATCAAAAAGCCGATGACCATGTCGCGGAAGGGATAATCCATAGCCGAGTCAAGCTCAGATCCTTGCAGGTAACGACGCAAGTGGCCATAGCTGATCTTGTTAGAGGCATCTTCCCAGACTTCGCCGAGCAACAGCGCGTCGGGCTTCTCCGCGAGCACGGCCTTTTTGATCTCGGCCAGGAAGTCATCGGAAAGCTCGTCGGCCACGTCGAGACGCCAGCCATGGGCGCCGGCACGTAGCCATTTACGGATCACGCCGTCCTTGCCCAGGAGCCGCTCGCGTACCAGTTCGGAGCTCTCATTGATGGCGGGCATATTGCCCACGCCCCACCAGCAGTCGTACGAGCCGTCCTCATGGAAATAAAACGCATCGCGCCACGGCGAATCCTCGCTCTGCCACGCGCCCACGCCGGGGTAGTTGCCGTAGCGGTTGAAGTAGATCGAATCGTCGCCCGTGTGGTTGAACACACCGTCGAGAATGATGGAAATGCCCAGCTTCTCGGCCGCCTCGCACAGCTCAGTAAAGTCCTGCTCGGTGCCCAGAATTGGATCGATCTTGGTGTAATCGGCGGTGTCGTAGCGGTGGTTACTCGCGGCTTCAAAAATGGGGTTGAGGTAGATGGCAGTAAATCCCAGCTCGGCGATGCGAGGCAGGTCTTCTTGTATGCCCTTGAGCGATCCGCCGTAAAAGTCCCAGGTCTTGATGGAGCCGTCCTCGGAGCGCTCGTATACGGGCGGCTCGTTCCAGTCCTCGACCATGCGGCGCTGAATGCCACGACGCGGCTTTTCGACCTCGGCCAGCGTGCGCTCGCGCCAGTGCTCGTCGCGGGCATAGCGATCGGGGAAGATCTGGTAGACCATACCGCGCTCGTACCACTTGGGTCGAACTTCGCGGTGCTTGTAGACGGTGATCTGGAACGACGGCACTTCGGCGTAGTCGTAGGTTACGCCCTCGCCGCCGGTGCGTCCCTGCGGTGCGCCCAAGCGGACCTCGGGTTGGCCCTCGATATTGCATATAAAGCTGTACCAGATAAGACAGGGCTCGGTGCACTCTAGCTCGGCGGTAAAGATGCCGTCGCCCTCGTGCGTCATGGGATACAGAGTTTCCCCGATCTCGTCGACCCAGGTACGCAGGGTAAGCGTTGCCTGGTTGGGGTCGGCATCCTCCATAATTACCGACAGCGAAACGGAAGTTCCAGTGGTCACAGCGCCAAACGGAGTGCGAAACTGCGGCAGACGGCTGTTGTGTATCAATCTCATAGTACGGTCCAGTTCAATAGAATCACGGCCTGCGGGCCATGGGCTTTACGCACAGGATGTAAGTATATCTGTTGTACACAGGGTGTATAAACAACATCCGTTTATCATCGGCGAACGGTTGTCCTAGAAAATCGTTTTACCACTTTCTACAGAGAAGGGGCGCCCGGTTGGAGCGCCCCTTGCTTAGGGTTTGATGAGGTTTTGGATCGTCTGTGGGCTAGCGGCGCTTTCGGGCAGCCGTGGCCTTGCGGACGGACGTCTTCTTGGACGGGGCCTTTTCCTCTGCCGGAGCGGCGGGGGAGACCGGGGTCTCCTTGGCAGGCTCGGGCTTAGCCTCTGCCTTCGGGGCAGCCTTGGTCTTAGCCTTGACCTCGGCGGCCTTCGGTGCCGGCTCGGGCTTTACCTCGGGCTTGGGCTCCTCTTTGACGGCGGCGGGCTTAGCCTCTGCCTTGGTAGCTGCGGCCTTAGTCGTGGTCTTTTTGGTCGTCGTCGTGCTGCGCTTGCGCGTGGTGGTCTTGGCAGCTGTTGCCTTCTTGGCGGTCGTGGTCGTCTTCTTGGCGGCGGTCTTTGCCGGAGCCTTGGCGGCCGGTTTGGCCTCAACGGCGGGAGTCTCGGCCTTTACCTCGGGAGCAGCCACGGCCTCGGCGGCCTTCTTGGCAGCGGCGGTCGTGCGCTTGCGCGTGGTCGTTCCCTTGGCAGCCGTCGTTTTAGACGCAGCAGCCTTGGTCGTCGTAGCCTTCTTGGCGGTCGTCTTGCGGGTTGTGGTCTTCTTAGCTGCGGGCTTTGCAGCTGGCTTGACCTCGGCCTTTGCCTCAGGAGCAGCCTCGGCCTTCACCTCAGGCTCGGCCTTTGCGGGCTCAGCCTCAACCGGGTTGACCTCGGACTTTGCGGGCTCAGCCTCAACCGGCTTGACCTCGGCCTTGGGCTCGGGCTCGGCCACAACCTCGGGCTCAGCCGCAGCCTCCACAACAGCTGCCGGCCTCTCAATCTCCGGATGCATAAAGAAGTACAGGTCCAGATACTTGTCGGCCGAGCGCGTCCAGCTAAAGTCCTGGCTCATGGCCTGCGTGACCAGCTGGTTCCAAGCGTCGCGGTTATCCCAGAACAGGCGCGCCGCGCGGAACACCGCGTCGCCCATCTCATCTCCGTTAAAGTTTCTAAACGAGAAGCCCGTGCCCTCGCCGGTAAACTCGTTGTACGGCCGCACGGTGTCCTTCAGGCCACCGGTCTCGCGCACGATAGGCAGGGTGCCGTAGCGCATGGCGATGATCTGCGACAGACCGCAGGGTTCAAACTTCGAAGGCATCAGGAACATGTCGGCGGCGGCGTACATGCGCTGCGACAGCGCCGGGTCAAACTCGATTCGCGCGGCCATGGTGCCGCGGTACTTGTCCTGGAAATAGCGCAGGCCGTCCTCGTAGTCGCGGTCACCAGTGCCCAGCACGGCCACCTGAACGCCGCCGGCCAGAATGCGGTCGAGCGCGTACATGACCAGGTCCATGCCCTTTTGGCGCGTCAGGCGCGTGACCATCACCATGAGCGGGCGGTCGTCGCGCACCTCGAGCCCCAGCTCTTCCTGCAGCTTGGCCTTGCACACGGCCTTGCCGGTGCGGTCCTCCACGGTGTAGTTGGCGGCAATGCGCTTGTCAGTCGCCGGGTCAAAGCCCGCCACATCAATGCCATTCAGGATGCCCTGCAGCGCGTAGGAGCGCTCGCGCAGCACACCGTCCAGGCCCTCGCCAAACTCGGGCGTCTGGATCTCGGCCGCATAGGTGGGGCTCACCGTGGTGATGGCGTCGGCATAGCGCAGCGCGCCCAGCATGTAGTTGACGCTGCAGGCGTCGCAACGCAGCTGCGAGGCGGCGGCGGGAATATGCGCCACACCCAGGATGTCCTCCATCACGGTGTCGCTAAACTGGCCCTGGAACGCCACGTTGTGGATCGAGAACACGGTCTTGACGCGGTCGTACAGCGGCAAGCCCTGGTAGAACTCGCGCAAAAACACGGGCGCCAGTGCCGTCTGCCAGTCGTTGCAGTGCAGGATGTCGCACTCAAAGCCGGCCGGCAGGTGCTGCAGACTCTCGGTGATGGCCTTGGAGAAGAACGCAAAACGCTCGCCGTCGTCAAAGAAGCCGTACGGATAGTCGCGCGCAAAGTAGCGTTCGTTGTCGATGAACATATAGGTGACGCCGTCGTGCTCGAGCTTCTCGAGACCGCAGTACTCGTTGCGCCAGCCCAGGCTCACGTAAAAGTCGGAGAAGTGCTCCATCTGCGCCTTGTATTCGTCCTTGATGGTGGCGTACTTGGGCACCATCACGATAACTTCGGCGCCGGCGCGCACAAGCGCCGCGGGCAGCGAGCCCGCCACGTCACCCAGGCCACCGGTCTTAACAAACGGTGCGCACTCGGCCGAGGCAAACACGATCTGCATCTTTTTGCTGGTTTGTGCCATTTTGTCTCCTATGTTGCAATTCGAGAATAGCCGCCTGGCGCTAACCGGGCGGCTATTCTACATGTTACGAGCGATGTTGCGGTACCAACGTTAACGTACGATGGTGGTGTCGGAAGTTAACGGAGCCTTGCCCAGCACCAGGATGTTCTCGGGTGTGCCGCGAAGCTCGGTGTTGGTGGGAACCACGTTGTTCTTGTCCAGAATGGCATTCTCGACGCGGGCGCCGCTCTTGATGATGCAGCTCTGGTTGATGATCGAGTTGGTGACCGACGCACCTTCCTCGACCACGACGCCGCGCGACAGGATCGAATTGCGCACGGTGCCCTTGATGATGCAGCCGGCCGAGATGATCGAGTTGCACGCGTGACTGCCGGTCGCATAACGCGAAGGCGGCACGTCGTGAGCCTTGGTCAGGATCGGGCGCTCGGGATCGAAGAGCTGATCGGCCACGGTCTGGTCGAGCAGGTCCATGCTGCGGCGATACAGCGACTTCTCGCTAAACACGCCCACGACCTCGCCCTTGTACTCGTAGCTGCACACGTCGATGTTGCCAAAGTCGCCCTGGAGTGCCTCGAGCAGGTCCAGATAGTCGGCGGCCTGGTAGTGGTCGATAATCTCGAGCAGCGTCTCGCGGTTGACGATGCAGCAGTCCATAGACGCGTTGTCGCCGTACACGACGCCGGCGCTCACGCCCGTCAGGCGGCCGTTTTCGTTAATCTCGAGCTTGGTCTCGTCATCAACGTTGCGCGTGGCCTTGCAGTACACAACGGTCATCTGGGCACCGGAGTTCTCGTGCGCCTCGATGATAGTGTTGAGGTCCATGTTAAAGATGATGTTGGTGCCCATCATCACAACATAGGGCTTGTCCGAGCGCTGGAACAGCGTCTTGTTGGAGATGATGTCGCGCAGCAGGAAGCGCATGCCGCCCTTGGTGGTGCCATACGCGTTGCCGGGCACCATGAACAGGCCGCCCTTCTTGCGATCCAGGCCCCAGTCCTTGCCCGAACCCACGTGGTCGATCAGCGAGCGGTAGTTGCCCGGCATGACGACGCCGACGGTCTTAATGCCGGCATTCATCATGTTGGACAGCGGAAAGTCGATCAGGCGGTAGCGACCCAAAAACGGAACGGACGCGATGGGGCGGTCCTTGAGCAGCACGCTGCCGTAGGTCGAAGAGTAGTTAGCGGTGATATAGCCGATGGCCTTGCGATTGATCATCGGATCATTCCCCCTTCCCGATAACGACGTCATTTCCAACGACGGCCGTATCCTTGGTGGTATCGACAGAGCCGAGCTTCACGCCCTCTTCGACCGTGGAGTTCTCGCCCAAAATAGCGCGGCAGATGTGCGCGCCGCTCTTAACGTGCGCACCCGGCAGCAACACGGAGTCCTCGACCACAGCGCGCTCCTCGATGATGACATCGGTCGAAAGGATCGAGTGGCGAGCGGTGCCGTAGATCTTGCAGCCGTTGGAGACCAGGCAGTCGTCCAGGCGGCCGTCCGGGCCAATGTAGTGCGGCGGACGCGTGGTGATGTTGGACATGATGGGGAAGTTCTTGTCAAACAGATCGAACTCGGGGTTGTTACCCAGCAGGTCCATCGAGGTCTCGTGGAAGCTGGCGATGGTGCCGACGTCCTTCCAAAAACCGTGGAACTCGTAGCTGTACAGGCGCTTGTTCTCGCCGAGCAGCTTGGGGATGATGTCCTTGCCAAAGTCGTGGCTCGAGCGCTGATCCAGAGCGTCCTCCTCGAGCGCCTCGATCAGCACGTCGGCCGAGAAGATGTAGATGCCCATGGACGCGAGGTTCGAATCGGGCTTCTCGGGCTTCTCGGTAAACTTGGTGATGCGGCCGTCCTCGGGGTCGGTGGTCAGGATGCCAAAGCGGCTGGCCTCCTCCCACGGCACGGGCATAACGCTCACCGTGAGGTCGGCGTTGTTCTCAATGTGCGTCTTGAGCATCTTGCGGTAGTCCATGCGATACAGGTGATCGCCCGAAAGAATCAGGACGTACTTGGGGTCGTTGGTCTTGATGTAGTCGAGGTTCTGCGTAATGGCGTCGGCCGTGCCCGCATACCAGGCGCCGCCGGTCTGCGTCTCGTACGGCGGCAGGATCGACACGCCACCGTCGCGGCTGTCCAGATCCCACGCCTCGCCAGAGCCCACATAGGCATGCAGCAGGTAGGGGCGATACTGCGTCAGAACGCCCACCGTGTCGATGCCCGAGTTGGAGCAGTTGGACAGAGAGAAGTCGATAATGCGAAACTTACCACCAAAGCTAACCGCCGGCTTGGCGATCTTTTGGGTAAGTGCCCCCAATCGGCTGCCCTGTCCTCCCGCGAGGAGCATCGCGATGCATTCTTTCTTACTCATCGATCTCTCCTTCTGTCATCGATGTTCCTAAACCCATTAGCGACGGGCGCGGCGCTCGGTCGCGCCCGTCGAGTAATGCCGTGCGGCAAAGGGGACTCGCGCGCCTTTACGCGTGCCAGATCTCGTCGCGGTACTCGCGAATGGTACGGTCGCTCGAGAACCAGCCGCTCGAGGCGGTGTTGAGCAGGGCCTTGCGGTTCCAGGTCTCCTGGTCACCGTAGCTGCCGGTGAGCTTTTCCCACGCATCCACGTAGCTGCGGAAGTCAGCCATGACCAGGTCGGGATCGTTGTTGTTCATGAGCTCGTTGTAGATGCTCTCGAAGTTGCCCGAAAGACCCGCAAAGGTGTTGTCCTTGAGCTCGTCCATCACGCGGCCCAGACGCTCGCGATCGTTGTTGAGCGTATCCCAAGCAAAGTAGCTGTTCGATGCCCACAGCTGCTCGACCTCGGGGGCGGTCAGGCCAAAGATGGCCTCGTTCTCGCGGCCGGCCAGGTCGGCGATCTCGATGTTGGCGCCGTCGAGGGTGCCCAGCGTAATGGCGCCGTTCATCATGAGCTTCATGTTGGACGTGCCCGAGGCCTCCTTGCCGGCCGTGGAGATCTGCTCCGAGATCTCGGCGGCGGGGTAGATGAGCTGGGCGTTGCTCACACGGAAGTTGGGGATAAAGCAGACCTTCATGACCTCGTTGACGCGTGCATCATTGTTGATGACGTCGGCCACGGAGTTAATGAGGCGGATGGTCTCCTTGGCAAAGGTGTAGCTCGAGGCTGCCTTGCCGCTAAAGATGAAGGTCGTCGGCGTCACGTGGAAGTTGGGATCGGCGATGCGACGGTTGTAGATGTCCATCACCTTCATGATGTTCATGAGCTGGCGCTTGTAGGCATGGAAGCGCTTTACCTGGACGTCGAAGACGGTGTTGGGGTCAATGACCAGACCGGTCTCGGCCTTAACGTAGGCGGCCAGACGCTCCTTGTTGGCGCGCTTGGAGGCACCCACGGCCTTCAGGAACTCGGTGTCATTCTGGAACTCTTTTAGTTTCTCGAGCTCAAAGGCGTCCTTGAGCCAGCCATCGCCAATGGCCTCGGTCACGAGCTTGGCATAGGTGGGGTTGGCCTCGGCAAAGAAGCGACGGTGCGAGATGCCGTTGGTCTTGTTGTTGAACTTCTCGGGCGTCAGGGCATAGAAGTCCTTGAGCACGATGTTCTTGATGATGTCGGAGTGGATCTTGGCCACGCCGTTGACGCTGTGGCTGCAGATCACGGACAGGTTGGCCATGCGAATCTCGCCGTCCCACAGAATGGCGGTCTGGCGCAGACGCTCCTGCCAGCCCTCCTGCGTGGTGTCGAACGACTCGTGCCAACGACGGCTGATCTCGTCGATGATCTGGTACACGCGGGGAAGGAGCTTGGAGAACGTGCCAATGGGCCACTTCTCCAGAGCCTCGGGCAGGATGGTGTGGTTGGTGTAGCTCACGACCTGCGTCACGATGTTCCAAGCGTCATCCCACTCGAGCTTCTTCTCGTCGATGAGGATGCGCATGAGCTCGGGGCCGCACATGGCGGGGTGCGTGTCGTTGGTGTGGATGGCCACAAACTGCGGCAGCAGCTCCCAGTTCGCGCCGTGCTCCTTCTCAAAGGTGTCGAGCAGGCTGTAGATGCCGGCCGAAACAAACAGGTACTCCTGCTTCAGGCGCAGCAGACGGCCGTGCTCGCCGGCGTCGTTGGGGTAGAGGATGGCGCTGATGGCCTCGGCCTCGGCGCGCTCGGCGTCGGCCAGGGCGTAGTCGCCGCGGTTGAAGGCCTCCAGGTCAAAGTGCTCTTCGACCGGCTCGGCAGCCCAGACGCGCAGCTTGTTGACAGTCTCGCCGGCATAGCCCACCACGGGGATGTCATACGGGACGGCCAGGATGTCCTGCGTGTCCACCGTGCGGTAGAACGTGCGGCCGTTCTCCTCAAAGCCCTCAACATGGCCACCAAACTTGATGGTCACGGCCTTGTCCTGACGACGGACCTCCCAGGGATAGCCGTGGGTGAGCCACTCGTCGGTGGCCTCGACCTGGCTGCCGTTGACAATCTCCTGCTTAAACAGGCCGTAGCGGTAGCGCATGCCGTTGCCGTAGCCGGCAATGCCCTCGGCTGCCATGGAATCCAGGAAGCATGCGGCCAGACGGCCCAGGCCACCGTTGCCCAGCGCCGGATCGGGCTCCTGGTTCTCGATGACGGACAGGTCAAAGCCCATGTCGTCGAGCGCCTCGGCGACCATGTCGCGCACGCCAAAGTTGAGCAGGTAGTTGTCGAGCAGGCGGCCGATCAAAAACTCGATCGAGAAGTAGTACACGCGCTTCTTGCCCTCGGCGGTGACGCGGGCGTCACTCTTGGTGGCAACGGTGCGTGCCTTCTCGGCCACGAGCTTGGCCAGGGCATTAAAGCGGTCGAGGTCGCTCGCGGCCTCGACGCTCTTGCCGCTGATGCTCATGACGGCATCGCGATAGAGCTCGGTAAACTCCTGCTTGTTGTCGAAGATCTTATTCATACGTTCCTTTCCCCCGGGGATGTTTCTCCCGGAACGGTTATGACTTGTATCCTACGCCCCGGCGGGGCGGGTGATTACAGCGGTAACGGCTTTGTTACGCATCCTTGGCAGATGCCTTAACGGCGCCTGTCTTGGCCTTGGGAGCAGCCTTTTTGGCGGTTGCCTTCTTGGCCGTGGCGGACTTGGTCGAAGCCTTGGCAGCGGGCTTAGCAGCCTTTGCCTTAGCCGGAGCCTTCTTAGCAGCCGCGGGCTTAGGCTTTACCGAGGACGTGCGCTTCTTGGGCGCAGCCTTGGGCTCCTCGACCACCGGCGGCTTGTAGCTGCTGGGACCGCGGCGCTTAAGCACCACGCCTGCAAGGCCTGGAACCTTAATCTCAATGGAGTCCATCTGCCCATTCCAGGGATAGGGCTCACTCGAGCAGGTGTAGGGCTCCTCGCCGGCATAGCCGCTGCCGCCAAACTCGGGACGGTCGGAATCGAAGATGACCTCCCAGTCACCCTCGCGCGGCACGCCCACGCGGAAACTCTCGTAGCTCGCCGGGTCAAAGTTGATCAGGATCACTAGGTCGTCATCGATGTCCTCTCCCTGACGCACAAAGCTCACGATGGACTGCTTGGAGTTGTCCGCGTCGATCCAGGTAAAGCCGTCGTCGGTGTAGCCGCGCTCGTACAGAGCGGGCTCGGCGGTGTACAGGTGGTTGAGCGCCTTGATAAACGCCTGATGATGACGGTGGGTCTCATACTCCTCGGTCAGGAACCACTGGATGGACTCGTAGTAGCGCCACTCAATAAACTGGCCGATCTCGTTGCCCATAAAGTTGAGCTTGGCACCGGGGTGCGTCATCTGGTAGAAGGCAAGCGTGCGCAGGCCGGCAAACTGGCGCCACCAGTCGCCCGGCATGCGGCCGATCAGCGAGCACTTGCCGTGCACGACCTCGTCGTGGCTCAGCGGGCAAATGAAGTTCTCGGTAAAGGCATACATGATGGAGAACGTGAGCAGGCCGTGGTTGCCGGGGCGCCACGGAAAATCGGTCTGCATGTAGTGCAGCGTGTCGTTCATCCAGCCCATGTCCCACTTGTAGTGGAAGCCCAGGCCGCCGTCCTGTGGCGGATAGGTTACGAGCGGCCACGCGGTGGACTCCTCGGCCATCATCATCACGTCGGGGTAGTGTGCCTCCACGGCGGAGTTGACCTGACGGATAAACGCGCTGGCGTCCAGGTCCTCCTCAGTACCGTACTTGTTGAACTTCTTTTGGCCGGGATCGTCAATGCCAAAGTTGAGGTACAGCATGCTGGACACGCCGTCCATGCGAATGCCATCCACGTGGAAGTTCTCGACCCAATACAGCACGTTAGAGACCAGGAAGGAGCGGACCTCGCCGCGGGCGAAATCGAACTTGTGCGTGCCCCAGTTGGGGTGAATCTCGTGCTCAAACAGCATGTGGCCGTTAAAGGTGGCAAGGCCGTGGGAGTCGGCGCAAAAACCGCCGGGCACCCAGTCCATGATCACGCCAATGCCCGCCTCGTGGCACGCATCTATAAAGTGCATGAGCTGCTGCGGGTTGCCGTAGCGCGACGTGGCGGCGTAGTAACCGGTTGTCTGGTAGCCCCAGGAGCCATCGAAGGGATGCTCCATAAGCGGCATGACCTCGATATGCGTGTAGTCCATGTCGCGCACGTAATCCACGAGCTCCACCGACAGGTCGTCGTAGGTGTAGAACTCGCCGCGCTGCGCGGGGAAGGGATCCATGGGACCGGGGTAGTTGCCGTACTCATCGGGCTCGCCCTGCGGCGCGTCACCGTGGCGCTTCCACGAGCCAATATGCACCTCGTAGATGTTCAGCGGCTGCGACATGTGGTTGTGGCCGGCGCGGCGCTTGAGCCACGCGGCGTCGTTCCACTTATAGCCGTCGAGGGTCCACAGCACGCTCGCGGTACCCGGAGGGCACTCGGCCTTAAAGGCATACGGATCGGCCTTGTAGAGCTTTTCGCCCTCGTTGGTCTCGATAAGGTATTTATAGAGCTGGCCCTGCTCGGCGCCAGGAATAAAGCCTTCCCAAATGGTGCTCGTATGCACGGGCACCAGCGGGTTGGCTTCCTCATCCCAGTCGTTAAATTCGCCAATGACATGGACACTCTTTACGTCGGGCGCCCAAACGCAAAAGCGCCAGCCGCGCGTACGGTTCTGCGTGTCGGGGTGCGCGCCCATCTTTTCCCAGCTGCGCTCCCACGTACCGATGCCAAACAGATAGACATCGTCCTTAGAGAGCTCCGGTGCGTGCGGGGCGGCTTTACGGGTAGCGGGCTTTTTGGCCGTTGGCTTTAGCTTTGTATCGCTCACGTTTGATCCCATCATGACGCGGCAGCATGTTGCCTTGGTGACTAGATGCGAAAGGTCCAAGGCTGCACGAATCGAAGGGACGGCGATAGTTCTATGATTCATTCCACCTCGCGTGCTCGGTGGAACTTTCGGCGCGAAATACGATAACACCTGTTCGTTACTTTTATGGAGAAAAGTGGATTTGCGGCGGTGTTTAATCGGCGAGCGCCATGTTTAGACCACTGACAGAATTGCAGTGGTAAAACTCTTGACAGTTTTACCAATTAGGGTTTCAAGATTGTTAGTTTGACGTTTGGTAAAACGTTTTTAGCAGGTTGTTTACCATTTGACATTGAAAGGTATGTTTATGTCCCAGACCGCCGCTCACAATGTCGCTTTTATTTTCGATTGCGACGGCACACTGGTTAATAGCACCCCCGTTTGGGCCTATGCCCAGCCCGAGTTATTGCATCGCCACGGAGTTGACGTGACGGTCGACGATTTTGCCCAGTTTGAGCATTTGTCGCTCGAGGACGAGTGCCAGGCCTACCACGACACGTGGGGCATTGGTGCGAATGGCGAGGAACTGTATCGCGAGCTGAGCAATATTCTGATTGATGGGTACTCCAAGGTGCCGCCGCGCGACGGCCTGCTTGCATTTTTGGAGCAGGCGAAGGCGGCCGGTATTGCCATGTGTGTTGCCACGTCCACGCCGGCCGAACTGGTGCAGTCTGCGCTCGCTGGTGCCGGGCTTGATGCCTACATGGAGTTTGTGACCACCACGGGTGAGGCGGGACGGTCCAAGCAGTTCCCTGACGTATACGAGCTGGCGCTGCGCCGCCTCGAGGAGCGCCATGGGCGCAAGTTTGAGCGCGCATGGGTGTTTGAGGACGCCGTCTTTGGCCTAAAGAGCTCTGGTGTCGCCGGCTTTAAGCGTGTAGGTATTTATGACCCGCACGGCCGTATGAAGCGCGATGACGTACGCGCCAACTGCGATATCTTTATCGACAGCTATGAGGAGCTGGATCTGGCCCGCTTGCTTTCGTTTGAGGGCTAGGTGAGGGCCGTGGCTTGCAAAGTATTAGTGGTTTGCGGCTCGCCGGTGGTGGCGAGCTCCGAGTTGCTGCGCCACCTGGCAGGGGAGTGCGACCACATCGTAGCCGTAGATCGCGGGCTGGACGCGCTGCTTGGCGCAGGGCTAGGCTGCGATGTATATGTTGGTGACGCCGACACGGTAAGCGACGCGGGTCGCGCGCTGGTCGATACCGCCAAAGACTTCGAAGTTGAGCGCCACGACCCGTACAAGGACTATACAGATCTGGCTCTGGCGCTCGATTCCGTCCGCCGTCGCTGGCCGGGTGCCGAAGTGGTTGCGACTTGCGCTACGGGTGGCCGTCCTGATATGGCGCTTTCCGTACTGGGGTTGCTTGCAGGCTACGAGGACGCCCCAGTTTGGATTGCTGAGGACAACGTAACCGCGAGGATTCTGCACGCCGGCGAATCGTGGACGATCGAAGGCGCCGAGGGCAAGACATTCTCCATCATCGCCATAGCGCCTGGGACGGTGGTAAGCGAGTACGGCCTAGAGTGGGAACTAGATCACAGCCCCCTGGGCCTATTGGCGGACACAGGCATCTCTAATGTCGTCAGGAAAACGGCCAAGATCCAAGCCCACCAAGGGACGGCGATCGCCTACCTCTACAAGTAAGGCATCGCGGCGTGAGGGTTTTATCGGGACGGTGGGTTAATTGACTGATTTTGCCGAAGTCAAAATCAGTCAATTCAGCCCCGTCCCAGGAAAACGGTTGATTTTCAATCTCAACGCAACAGCCTGAACGGGCCCCGCGTTTCCGCAGCTAGCGCAACGCGGAAATAGCCCCCGGCACCTGGTCGTCGCCTCGTTTCCGCAGGTGGAGAGGCTGTGGAGGCCGGTGCCCCCATGCCGCCGCCGCATGCTCCGCCAGCCCGCCGCGCAGCCGTTCCGGACTCAGCGCAACGGGCCCTCCGGCCCATGTCCCGGCCCGCCGCCTATCCCGCCAGCGGCCCCTCGCCCCTCGCGGCCCTGGCCCTGTCGATGCAGCCGGGCGTGAGGTCGAGCTCGCCGGGCGCCAGCTCCTCTATCCCGAACGCGTCCATGAGGGCGGAGGCGTCCTCCCCGAGGGCCGCCCGCAGCACGCGCGCCGGCGTCAGGAACCCGAGCGCCCCCCTCGGCTCGGAGTTCACCTGCGACATGAGCAGCGCGCAGTCCGCCGCCGTCAGCCGGTCGAACCTGGCCCCTGCGCCCTTGGGCAGCAGCTTCCTGATCTCCACGTGGTTCTTCTCGCACGCGCCCTTCTGCTGGCTCTGCCGGGGGTCGCAGTAGAAGAGCCTGGTCTCGCCGTCCCGCTCACCGAACAGCGCCGCGATGGCGCCCTCGTCGGCGAACTCGCTCCCGTTGTCGGTGAGCACGGCGCCGAAGGCGCGCCTCGCGCCGTCCTCGCCGAGGACCCCGCGCAGGGAGGAGAGCGCCGCCGGGACCGAGGCGCACGTGCCGTCCGGCAGCGGCAGGGCCAGCTGGAAGCGGCTCGGGCGGTGCAGGAGCGTGAGGAGCCTGGCGGAGTCGCCCCTGGGGCCCTCGACGGTGTCCATCTCCCAGGCCGCGGCGCAGGCGTCCTCGCCGAGCGCGAGGAACGACGCGTGCGACCTGCGCGCCGAGTGGGACGTCGCCCTCTTCGGGGCCCGGCGCGACCTCGGCCTGTAGCCGACCTTGCGCCTGAGCTCCATGTTCGTCATGCCGTCGTAGCCGGCGTCCACCCACCTGTAGACGGTGGAGGCGCTGAGCCCGGGGGTCGCCGCCGCTATCTGCTGCGGGGAGAGCCCGCGCGCGAGCCCGTCCCTGATGGCCGCTAGCTTGGCGGCGGCGCCCTCCTCGGTCTCGTCGATCCCGGACCTGCTCGCCGAGAGCTCGGCGTCGGCCGCCTCCTGCGCCCTCCTGGCGCTGTAGAACACCCTGGGCCTCCTCGAGCAGCCGTAGCCCCTCCTGTGCGAGCAGCCGTTGCAGCACCTCGGCCACGCGGAGAGCCCGGGGCAGGCCCCCGACAGGTCCGCGGGCGCGGGCTCGCCGTAGCGCGAGCGCGGCGCGGTGACGTAGCGGTGCGCCGCCACCTCCCTGGTCACGGTCGATGGCGACCTGCCGAGCTCCGCGGCGATCTCGCGGGCGCTGCGGTTGCGGTCGAGCATCCTCTCGACCGTGTTCCTCTCGTGCCTCGTGAGCCTCCCGTACGACCTTCCGGACGGCTTGGGTCTGGACATGCCGGCCTCCCTCCATCGCGGGCCGGGGGATTCCGGCCCCTCTGGGGTTGCCTACCCGGATTCGCGCCTCAGGACTCAGCGCAACGCGTTGCGCTGAGTCCTGAGGCTGTTGCAATG
>ERZ772816.1761-NODE-1761-length-16759-cov-3.470007_pt1 | contig 16759 bp, 8 predicted proteins | sample MGYA00511359_ERZ772816 | MGnify/ENA primary metagenome ERZ772816 (study PRJEB29015, sample SAMEA2737710) | human gut metagenome | biome: human gut; feature: human-associated habitat; material: faeces | place: China | collected 2012 ...
CCCGCCATGAAACGGTTGCCCGCATTACTTCTCGCAATGGTACTGGTTGCCTGCGGCACACGGCCGCAGCAACCGGCCGCCCACCCCGACTGGAGTTACAACTCGGTCGTCTACGAAATGAACGTGCGCCAGTACACCCCCGAAGGGACGCTGACGGCAGCCGCACGCGAACTGCCCCGGCTCAGAGAACTGGGCGTGGACGTCGTCTGGCTGATGCCCGTCTACCCCATCGGCGTCAAGGAGCGCAAGGGAACCCTCGGCTCGTACTACGCCATCTCCGACTACGAAGCCGTCAACCCCGAATTCGGCACGCTGGAGGATTTCGACCGGTTCGTAGCCGACGCCCACAGACTCGGGCTGCGCGTAATCCTGGACTGGGTGGCCAACCACACCTCGCCCGATGCCCGCTGGATCGAGGAGCATCCGGCCGACTGGTATGTGCGCGACTCGCTGGGCAACACCATCGTGCAGTACGACTGGACGGACATCGCCAAGCTCGACTACGGCAACACGGACATGCGTGCCGCAATGGCGGCCGCCATGCGTTTCTGGCTCAACCGCGGCATCGACGGATTCCGCTGCGACATGGCGTGCGAGGTACCCATCGACTTCTGGCAGCAGACGCTGCCCGCACTGCGGAAGGAGTACCCCGGCATCTACCTGCTCGCCGAGGGCGAAGCCCCCGCATTGCACGACGGGGCGTTCGACGCCTCGTATGCGTGGGAACTGCACCACCTGCTGAACGACATCGCACAGGGACGCAAAAGCGCCGCAGACCTGCGTGCCTACGTCGCCAGAGACTCCGCTGCCATGCCGCGCGAGGCGTTCCGCCTGATGTTCACCTCGAACCACGACGAAAACTCGTGGGCCGGGACGGAATTCGAGCGCATGGGCGACGCAGCACGCGTGATGGCGTTGCTGACCTTCACGCTGCCCAACGGGCAGCCGCTCGTCTATACCGGACAGGAGATGGGGTTCGACCACCGCTTCGAGTTCTTCGAGAAAGACCCCGTACCCGCGTGGGAACATAACGGGTTTACGGATTTCTACACCGCACTGATCCGGCTGCGCCACGAGAACCCGGCGCTCGCGGCCGGAGAACGCGGCGGGCAGGCCGCATACCCGCTCGGCGAACGAACACCCGACGGCCTGATGCTGTTTTCCCGCACGGCCGGCGGCAACGAGGTGACAGTCGCTGCGAACCTCAGCGCGGAGGAGGTCGCATTCGACCTGCCGTTCGAGGGCTCGCGCCGCGAGTTCTTCACCGGGAAGGAATACACGGGCGGCACCCGCACCGTGCTTCCCGCATGGCAGTGGCTGGTCTTCGCACAAGACAGGAGATAAGGGTTGCGGACATGCGCCGGGGATGCGCGGAAACAGCGCCGGGAACCCGATAGCACCCGACGGGAATAGACAGTAAACCATCAGAGAAGCACGGGGATGCGCATGAGAAGCACAAGGATGCCCCGGGCGAAACGGGAATCGCTGGAAACCGATTTTTTGCTAACTTTACAAACGACAATATTTTGAACCGATTTTTCATGACACTCGCAGCAGCCGGACTGCTCTCCTGCACAGGGACAGGACAGTCCGCATTTGACCCCGCCTCGGTGGCAGACGCCTCGGGCGAGGTTACCCGCGTCGAACCCCTCTCGTGGTGGACGGGAATGCAGACCCCGCTCCAGTTGCTCGTCAACGGGGCCGGCATCGCGGCATACGACGTCCGCATCGAAGGCGGACAGGGCGTCGGGGTGAAGGCCCGCCACAAGGCCGACAGTCCTAATTACCTATTCGTGGACGTGGAGGTGCAACCCGACGCGGAGCCGGGCACCTACTACCTCGTATTCTCGCAGGGGGAACGACAGTTCAAGGTTCCCTATGAGATCGCGGCACGCGCCGACGGCTCGGTCGCACGCAGGAGTTTCACCACGGCCGACATGATCTACCTCCTGATGCCCGACCGCTTCGCCAACAGCGATGCGTCGAACGACTCGACGCCCCACACGCGGGAGCGCGCCGACCGCAGCGCCTTCTTCGGCCGCCACGGGGGCGACCTGCAGGGGATGATCGACCACCTGGATTACATCGCAGGGCTGGGCGCCACGGCCGTATGGCCCACGCCGCTGCTGCTGGACGACGAACCCGAAGGTTCGTACCACGGCTACGCCTGCGGCGACTACTACCGCATAGACCCCCGGTTCGGCTCGAACGAACTGTATCGGGAGTTCGTCGGCAAAGCCCACGAGCACGGGCTGAAGGTGATTATGGACATCGTCACCAACCACTGCGGCACGGGCCACTGGTGGATGAAAGACCTACCTTTCAGGGACTGGATACACCAGTTCCCCGAATACACCGGGACGAACGTCTGCTTCTCGACGAACATGGATCCCAACGCTTCGCGCTACGACCTCGACCTGCAGGAGAGCGGCTGGTTCGTGCCGTCGATGCCCGACATGAACCTCGACAATCCCTACGTGCTGCAATATTTCAAGCAATGGGCCGTGTGGTGGATCGAGTATGCCGGCCTGGACGGGTTCCGCGTCGACACCTACCCCTACAACGAGAAGGTGCCGATGAGCGAGTGGTGCGCGGCCGTACGCAGGGAATACCCTGATTTCAACATCGTGGGCGAATGCTGGACGTCGTCGATCCCGCAACTGGCATACTGGCAGGGCGGCAATCCCAACAAGGACGGCTTCGACTCACACCTGCCGTCGATCATGGATTTCCCGCTGCAGGAGGCCATCTGCCGGGCGCTGCCCACCGACTCGCTCCGCTGGGGCGAGGGCATGACGCGCGTCTACGACTGCCTGTCGCACGATTTCGTCTACCATGACCTGTCGAAAATGATGATCTTCGTCGCCAACCACGACACCGACCGCATCGGCGACATCGTACGCAGAAACCCCGACCGGCTGAAACTCTCGATGGCGATGCTGGCCACGATGCGCGGCATCCCGCAGATATTCTCGGGCGACGAGATGATGTTCACCTCGAAAGACCTCTCGCAGGGACACGGCGGGCTGCGCGTGGATTTCCCCGGCGGCTGGGAGGGCGACGCGGTGAACCTGTTCGACCCCGCGCAGCGCGATGCGGTACAGGCGGGGCTCTTCGACTACACGCAGCGGCTCTTCCAATGGCGCAAGTCGAAGCCCGTGATCCACAACGGCCGCACGATGCACTTCCTCTCGCGCGACAACACCTACGCCTATTTCCGTTATGACGACACCGACGCGGTATTCGTCTTCATCAACAACTCGCGGGGCAAGAAACAGGTGCCGTGGTCGCACTATGCCGAGATCGCCTCGGGGCTAAGCGACGGGCGCAACGTCCTGACGGGCGAAGCCACGGAGGTGGACGATGCCACCACGGTCGGCCCGCGGCAGGCGCTGATCGTAGAATTCAAACGTAAATAACAAGACCGAACCATGAAGAAAATATTTTTATATATCTCCGCGCTGCTGGCCGGTGCAGCCTGCACGGCACAGGAGACGCTCCTCTCGCCCGACGGCCGCCTCCGCCTGGAATTCAGCCTGGCGGATGGAGGCCGCCCCACCTATACGCTCGATTACAAGGAGCGCCCCGTGATCCTGCCCAGCGGCATGGGGCTCGAACTGCGCGGCGAAGCCCCGAAGCTGGAATTCGGAGCTGAAATCCGCAAGGGCGAACCGGGGCGCCCGGTATCGCTCTACGACGGGTTCACCCTCGGGCAGGTGGCCCGCAGCGAGTCCGACCAGACATGGCGTCCCGTATGGGGCGAGCAGGCCGAGATCCGCGACCGCTATAACGAAATGGCCGTCACGCTGCGGCAGGCCGCGACAGGCCGCGACATGACGATCCGCTTCCGGCTCTACGACGACGGGCTCGGATTCCGCTACGAATTCCCCGAACAGGAGTCGCTGACCTATTTCGTCATCGGCGAGGAGAAAACACAGTTCGCCATGACGGGCGACCACACGGCGTTCTGGATCCCGGGCGACTACGACACGCAGGAGTACGACTACACGGAGTCGAAGCTCTCGCAGATACGGGAGCTGATGCCCGGCGCCATCACGCCCAACTCGTCGCAGACGCCCTTCTCGCCCACGGGCGTACAGACGGCCCTGCAGATGAAGAGCGACGACGGGCTCTACATCAACATCCACGAAGCGGCGCTGGTCGACTATGCGTGCATGCACCTCGACCTGGACGACCGGAATTTCATCTTCACCTCGCACCTTACGCCCGACGCACAGGGGTGGAAAGGCTACATGCAGGCGCCCTGCCATACCCCGTGGCGCACGGTGACGGTCTCGGACGACGCCCGCGACATCCTCGCCTCGCATTTGATCCTGAACCTCAACGAGCCGTGCGCCTATGACGACACCTCGTGGATCAAGCCCGTGAAATACATGGGCGTATGGTGGGAAATGATCACCGGCAAGAGCGACTGGGCCTATACGCGCGACGTGCCGTCGGTACAGCTCGGCGTGACGGATTACGCCCGATGCAGGCCCAGCGGCCGCCACGGCGCCAACAACGAGAACGTGAAGCGGTACATCGACTTCGCGGCGGCACACGGGTTCGACCAGCTGCTCGTCGAAGGCTGGAACGTCGGCTGGGAGGACTGGTTCGGGCACACGAAGGATTACGTCTTCGATTTCGTGACCCCCTACCCCGATTTCGACATCGCCGCACTGAACGAATATGCGCACGGGAAAGGCATCCGGCTGATGATGCACCATGAAACGTCGGCTTCGGTGCGCAACTACGAACGCCACCTGGAAGCGGCCTACCGCCTGATGAACAAATACGGGTACAACTCGGTCAAGAGCGGGTACGTGGGCGACATCCTGCCCCGCGGCGAGCACCATTACGGGCAGTGGATGAACAACCACTACCTCTATGCCGTCCGCCGGGCCGCCGACCACAAGATCATGGTCAACGCCCACGAGGCGGTGCGCCCAACGGGCCTCTGCCGCACCTACCCCAACCTGATCGGCAACGAGTCGGCACGCGGCACGGAGTACCAGGCGTTCGGCGGCTCGAAGCCCCACCATGTGACGATCCTGCCCTTCACGCGCCTGCAGGGCGGCCCGATGGACTACACACCCGGCATCTTCGTGATGGACGTCGCGGAGGTCAACCCCGGCAACCACTCGCACGTCAACGCGACGCTCGCCAACCAGCTGGCGTTGTACGTGACGATGTACTCGCCGCTGCAGATGGCGGCAGACCTGCCCGAACACTATGAAAAATACATGGACGCGTTCCAATTCATCAAGGACGTGGCCATCGATTGGGACGAGAGCCGCTACCTGCTGGCCGAGCCGGGCGACTACATCGTCGTGGCGCGCAAGGCCAAAGGCACGGGCGAGTGGTTCGTGGGCGGCGTGACGGACGAGAACCGCCGTACGGTGACGCTCCCGTTCGACTACCTCGCCCCCGGCAAGGAGTATGTGGCGACGCTCTACGCCGATGCCCCCGATGCCGATTACCAGACCAATCCGCAGGCGTATGTCATCCGCACCGGGAAGGTTGGACAACGCACGGAACTCGACGTGGAGATGGCGCGCGGCGGCGGCTTTGCAATCTCCATACGCGAAGCTACCGACGCAGACCGCAAACTCCGCAGGCTGAAATAACGGGAAATGCCGTGCGGACGGCAATCATGCCGGGGGCCCGCACAGCCGGCGCCGGCGCTGAACCCGTACCCCGGCACGGCCGCGGACGACAGCAGACCGCCCGGCCTCCACTGCCAGCCGGCATGCGGCACTCGGCAATGTCCGGCAACGGAATGCCCGCACAGCCCCCCCCCTCAAAAAATCCTTTGCCCCTTGTTCCATAGGAACAGGGGCTTTTTTATGCGTATTTTTAAATTATTTTGCTATTTTTGCCCTCGGTACCACCCAATATTCACGCTCAAAATCAAAACCATGACACTCAACGAATACCAGCAGCACGCACTCGAAACGGCAATCTATCCCGAAAATCGTCGCATCATCTACCCCACGCTCGGACTTACGGGCGAAGCGGGCGAAGTGGCCGACAAGGTCAAAAAGGTCATCCGCGACGCCCACGAGGAGTTCTCGGACGAAAAGCGGCTGGAGATCGTCAAGGAGATCGGCGACGTATTGTGGTACTGCGCGACGCTCGCCCGCGACCTGGGGTACGAACTGGACGACGTGGCGCAGATGAACGTCGACAAACTCCGCTCGCGCATGCAACGCCACATCATCTCGGGCAGCGGCGACAACCGCTAAGGACATGGAAGATTATATCTTACGGGAGATCAACAGGATCGGGGAGCTGATCGCCGCCCTGATGGCCAAAATCGGGCTGATGAGACAATCGGCCTCCCCGGAGCAGATACGGACGACGGCCAAGACGGAGCTGGCCGAGAAACTGGACATCGACATCGACACGTTGCTGGATGAGCCGGATTTCATCGGCCGGCTTACGGACGAATACGGGTTCGGCGACCAGGAACTGGACAAGTTCGCCGAACTGCTCTTCGACATGGTTGCCGCATCGGAGCAGCACGCGGAACGGCTGCGCCTCGCGGCTGCCGTCGGCGCGATATACAGTTATCTCGACGCAAAGAAAGCCCCGGCGTCGCTGAACCGCTACTACATTCTCAAAGACCTGGAGAAGTACATCAAAGAATCTCAATAAATGGAACAGGAAAAACAACTTACGTCATTGCCCGAGAACGCTTACCGGGAACTCAAACCGGGCGAAGAGTACACGCCCATCATGCCCGCCTCATCGTCGCCCAGGGAGGTGACGCCCTACTCGGTCACGATGGGTATCGTCATGGCCATCGTCTTCTCGGCCGCCGCGGCCTTCCTCGGCCTGAAGGTCGGACAGGTATTCGAAGCGGCGATCCCGATCGCCATCATCGCCGTCGGCATGGGCAACGTGATGGGTAAGAGGAACATGCTGGGACAGAACGTCATCATCCAGTCGATCGGCGCTTCGTCGGGCGTGATCGTCGCGGGTGCCATCTTCACCCTCCCGGCGCTCTACATCCTCGGGCTCGACGCGGCATTTTACCAGGTGTTCCTCTCGTCGCTCTTCGGCGGGCTGCTGGGAATCGTGCTGCTGATCCCGTTCCGCAAATATTTCGTCAAGGAGATGCACGGGAAATACCCCTTCCCCGAGGCTACGGCCACGACCGAGGTGCTGATCTCGGGCGAGAAGGGCGGCAACCAGGCCAAACTGCTGGCCGTGGCAGGTCTCATAGGCGGCCTCTACGACTTCGCGGTAGGCACGTTCGGCATGTGGACGGAGTCGGTATCGACGCGCATCTGCGCGTGGGGACAGGTGGCAGCCGACAAGTTCAAGGTGGTATTCTCGCTCAACACGTCGGCCGCCGTATTGGGCCTGGGCTACATCATCGGATTGAAATACGCCATGATCATCACGGCGGGTTCGTGCCTGGTGTGGTTCCTCGTCGTACCGCTCGTCGGGTCGCTGGCCGACACGATCGACCCGGCGGCCATGGCCTCGCTGCTGGGCGTGACGCGCGCCGACATCCTCGCCGACCCCGCCAGCATCTTCACGGCAGAAAACCTCTTCGCCTTCATCGGCAAACCGCTCGGCATCGGAGGCATCGCCATGGCGGGCATCATCGGCATCGTCAAGCAGTCGAAGATCATCCGCCAGGCCGTAGGGCTGGCCGTATCGGAACTGGGGGGGGGCAACAAAACCGCCCCGGCTGCGGTAGAACGCACGCAGCGCGACTTGACGATGAAGCGGATCCTCACGATCCTGATCGCCACGCTCATCTCGGTCTTCATATTCTTCCACTTCGGGCTGCTGGACGGCTGGGTACAATCCGTCACGGCCATCCTGATCGTCTTCGTCATCGCGTTCCTCTTCACGACCGTGGCGGCCAACGCCATCGCCATCGTCGGCACGAACCCCGTGTCGGGCATGACGCTGATGACGCTGATCCTCTCGTCACTGGTATTGGTGAGCGTCGGGCTGAGCGGCACGACGGGCATGACGGCGGCGCTGATCATCGGCGGCGTGGTCTGCACGGCGCTCTCGATGGCCGGAGGGTTCATCACCGACCTGAAGATCGGTTACTGGCTCGGCACGACGCCCCGCAAGCAGGAGGCCTGGAAATTCCTCGGCACGTTCGTTGCTGCGGCGACCGTGGCGGGCGTGATGATCATCCTCAACAAATCGTACGGGTTCGTGGGCGAAGGCGCCCTCGTGGCCCCGCAGGCCAACGCCATGGCCGCCGTGATACAGCCCCTGATGACGGGCGGGCAGACCCCGTGGATGCTCTACTTCTGCGGCGCGGCACTGGCGCTGGTGCTGACCTCGATCGGTGTTCCGGCCCTCGCATTCGCGCTGGGCATGTTCATCCCGATGGAGCTGAACGCACCGCTGGTCGTGGGCGGCCTGGTGGCATGGTTCGTATCGAACCGTTCGAAGGACGAGGGGCTCAACAAGGCGCGTTTCGACCGCGGAACGCTCATCGCCTCGGGCTTCATCGCCGGCGGCGCGCTGATGGGTGTGGTGAGCGCCCTCTTGAAATTCGCCGAGGTGGACTGGTTCCTGAGCGGCTGGGCGGCCTCGAACGCCGCCGAGTGGACGGGGCTGGCAATGTACCTCGTACTGATCGGCTATTTCGCATGGCACACGCTCCGGGCAAAAAAAGAGGAATAAACCATAAACAGATATTGTCATGGATTTAAAAGAAAGATTCCTGAAATACGTCTCCTACGACACCCAGTCGTCGGAGGAGAGCACGACGTTCCCTTCGACCGAAAAACAGAAAGTCCTGCTGGCCGCCCTGCGCGACGAAATGGAGGCATTGGGCATGACCGAGGTCTCGATGGATCAGTACGGTTACGTGATGGGCACCGTCCCTGCGACGCCGGGTTGCGAGAATGCCCCGGTGATCGGGTTCATCGCCCATGTGGACACCTCGCCCGACATGAGCGGCAAGGATGTCAAACCCCACGTCATCGAGGAGTACGACGGCTGCGACATCGCACTGAACGGCCAGCTGACGATGCGGGTCACGGATTTCCCCGAGCTGGAGTTCTTCAAGGGGCACACGCTGATCCATACCGACGGCACGACGCTGCTGGGTGCCGACGACAAGGCGGGCGTGGCGGAAATCATGACCGCCGCCGAGTACCTGCTCGCACACCCCGAGATCAAACACGGCAAGATACGTATCGGCTTCACGCCCGACGAGGAGGTGGGCCGCGGGGTCGATTTCTTCGACGTCAGGGCCTTCGGCGCCGACTTCGCCTACACGGTCGACGGCGGCATGGAGGGTGAGCTGGAATACGAGAACTTCAACGCCGCAAGCGCCAAAATCGACATTCAGGGACGCAACGTCCACCCGGGATACGCCAAGAACAAGATGGTCAATGCGCTCGACGTGGCGTGCGAACTGCAAGGGCTGCTGCCGGCCGCCGAACGTCCGCAGTACACCGAAGGATACGAAGGGTTCTACCACTGCGTAGGGCTGAACGGCACGGTCGAGAAAGCCTCGGTCAGCTATATCATCCGCGACCACGATGCGGAGAAATTCGAGCAGAAAAAGGTATTCATGTGGGCCTGCGTCGACCTTTTGAAGAAGAAATACGGCGACGGGGTGCTGACCCTGACGCTCAAAGACCAGTATTTCAACATGCGCAAGATGGTCGAACCGCACCCGCAGGTGATCGACAAGGCGCTCAAAGCCATGGAAATGGCCGGCGTGAACCCGATCGTACGCCCCATACGCGGCGGTACGGACGGCGCACGCCTGTCGTTCATGGGGCTGCCCTGCCCCAACCTCTTCACGGGAGGCATGAACTTCCACGGCAAATTCGAATATTGCTCGCTCACCACGATGCACAAGACAGAGCAGGTGATCCTGAACCTGGCGCAGTTGTGGGCGGAATAACATAACGTATATATGGATAGCTTCGGTTTTCTGAAAGTGGCGGCGGCCGTGCCGCACGTACGGGTCGGCGACTGCGATTTCAATGCGGAGCGCATGGCCGCTATGGCCGACGAAGCGGCACAGCGGGGCGTGGAGATCGTCGCGTTCCCCGAGTTGGCCCTGACGGCCTACACCTGCGGCGACCTGCTGCTGCAACCCGCACTGCTCGACGCGGCCGACGAGGCGTTAGCAAGGCTGGTACGCGACACGCGCAAGTTGCCGCTGACGATGATCGCGGGGGCCCCGTTGCGCCACGGACAAACGCTCTACAACTGCGCCGTGGTCTTCACGCAGGGGCGCATACTGGGCGTCGTCCCCAAAACCTATATCCCCGACTATACGGAATTCTACGAGAACCGCTGGTTCGCATCGGGCGCAGGCATCTCCGAAGAGACGATCCCCGTCGCGGGGCAGGCTGCGGATTTCGGCGCAGGCCTCACGTTCGAGGTCAACGGCACGGAGTTCGGCGTGGAGCTGTGCGAAGACCTCTGGACGGTAGTGCCGCCCTCGTCGCACATGGCACTCAGCGGCGCGAAGGTGATCTTCAACCTCTCGGCATCGCCCGAGGCCGTCGGCAAGCACGCCTACCTGCGGCAGCTCGTAGCGCAACAGTCGGCACGCACGATCGGGGGTTATGTCTACTGCTCGGCCGGCTTCGGCGAATCATCGACCGACCTGGTATTCGCCGGGAACGGCATCATCGCCGAAAACGGGAAGATCCTGCGCGAAGCGAAGCGTTTCGTGCTCGAAGAGCAGTTGGTCGTGGCCGACCTCGACATCGAACGGCTGGAATTCGAACGCCTCAGGAACACCTCGTTCCGCGTGAATGAAGGCGCGGCGGAGAACACCGTGATCGAAATGGAAATCCCCGAAGGGCTGCGCGCGGCGGCGCTCGACCGCGATATCGACCCGATGCCGTTCGTGCCGCAGGACGAAGCGCACCGCAGCCAGCGCTGCGAGGAGATCTTCCAGATACAGTCGCACGGGCTGGCCAAGCGGCTGGTACACACGCGCTGCGAGAAGGCCGTGGTCGGCATCTCGGGCGGGCTCGACTCGACGCTGGCGCTGCTCGTGGCGGTACGCACGTTCGACAAGCTGCAACTCGACCGCACGGGAATCATCGGCATCACGATGCCCGGGTTCGGCACCACGGATCGCACTTACAACAATGCGCTGGAACTGATGCGCAGCCTGGGCGTCACCGTGCGCGAAATCCCGATCCGCGACGCCTGCCTGCAACACTTCAGGGACATCGGGCTCGACCCCGAAGACCGCTCGGCGGCCTACGAGAACAGCCAGGCACGCGAACGCACGCAGATACTGATGGACGTCGCCAACATGGAGGGCGGGCTGGTAGTCGGCACGGGCGACCTGAGCGAACTGGCCCTGGGATGGGCGACTTACAACGGCGACCATATGTCGATGTACGGCGTGAACGCCTCGGTGCCCAAGACGCTGGTGCGCCATCTGGTAAAATGGGTGGCCGACACCGAATCGGATGCGGGGGCCCGCGCCACGCTGCTCGACATCATCGACACGCCGGTCAGCCCGGAATTGCTGCCGGCGGACAAGGACGGCAGGATCAGCCAGAAGACCGAAGACCTGGTAGGCCCTTACGAACTGCACGATTTCTTCCTCTACAACTTCATCCGCGGAGGTTACCGCCCGGCAAAGATCCTGTTCCTGGCCGAACAGGCATTCCGCGGCAGCTACGACCACGCTACGATCCGGAAATGGCTGGAGGTATTCTTCCGCCGCTTCTTCTCGCAGCAGTTCAAGCGCTCGGCAATGCCCGACGGCCCGAAGGTCGGTTCGGTGGCTCTGTCGCCCCGGGGCGACTGGCGTATGCCTTCGGACGCCTCGGCAGCCGTATGGCTCAAGGAACTCGAAACACTGTAAACCGTAAATACGAATAAATAAAAATGAAGAAAACCCTTTTGTCCATCGCCGCGTCACTGCTGCTCGCAGGCGGCACCGCGTCGGCACAGGACTGGCAGGAAGCACTGAAAAAGGCCGCGACGGAGGCCGCAGACAAGGCGACAGACGGCAAACTGACCCAATATGCGCTGGTCGGGACATGGAACTACTCCGCTCCGGGCGTAAAATTCGAAGGCAACGACCTGCTGAGCCAGCTCGGGGGATCGGCGCTCGAAGGTACCGTCAAAAGCCAGCTCGACAAGGTCTACCAAACGGTGGGCATCAAGTCCGGCGCAGGTTCGGTCACATTCGGCAAAGACGGCGCATTCAGTACCCAAATGGGCAATTACAAATTGTCGGGCACCTATACGTTCGACCCTTCGACCCATGTGGCCGCGATGAAATTCGCCAAGGAGAAACTCGGCAAGGAAAAGCTCGACTTGGGCGAGGTTCCGGGACACGTATCCCTCAGCGGGACGAAAATGATACTGGTCTTCCCGGTCAGCAAGCTCATCGAGATCATCAAATCCTACGGCAGCAAAATCTCGTCGATGGAGACTATCGTCGCCCTGCTCGAACAGTACAAGAACGTATACATCGGATTCGAATTCAGCAAGGAAACGGGAGAAAATGCGAAATAGTTGAAAAAAATTCATATTTTTTTCAAAATGACAGATTCACGGCGGATCTGTCATTTTTTATTACGGATATTTACCGATCGCTCCCCGCACTCCCCCGGACAGTAAGCAGATGGGGTGCAGAAGTCGCAAACGGCATAAGTAAAATATTTTAGCAATTTCTTAAAGAACTTGCAAAACTCGAACAGATACATTATTTTTACCACCGAACAGATTCCACAAACCCTTAAACACAGATTGACTATGAACGAGCAAGCACATCAGTACGTCGAAGATTTCATGGCGCAACTAATCCTCCGCAATCCCAATGAGCCGGAATTCCACCAGGCCGTCCGCGAGGTCGCCGAATCGCTGGCTCCCCACATCGTGGCGAGCCCCGTATTGCAGAAAATGAAAGTTCTGGAACGCATCGCGGAACCCGAGCGCGTCATCATTTTCCGTGTGCCCTGGCTCAATGACAAAGGCGAGATCGAGATCAACCGCGGCTACCGCGTGCAGATGAACAGCGCCATCGGCCCCTACAAGGGCGGCATCCGCTTCCACCCTTCGGTCAACCTGTCGATTCTGAAGTTCCTCGCCTTCGAACAGACCTTCAAGAACAGCCTCACAACGCTGCCGATGGGCGGCGGCAAGGGCGGTTCGGATTTCAACCCCAAGGGCCGCTCAGACAACGAGGTGATGAAGTTCTGCCAGTCGTTCATGACCGAATTGCAGCGCCACATCGGACAGGACACCGACGTCCCGGCAGGCGACATCGGCGTCGGCGGCCGTGAGATAGGCTTCATGTTCGGACAGTACAAGCGCCTGCGCGACGAATTTACGGGAACGCTCACCGGCAAGGGACGCGACTGGGGCGGCAGCCCGCTGCGCCCCGAAGCGACGGGCTACGGCACCTGCTACTTCGCACAGGAGATGCTCGCCACGCGCAAGGAGTCGTTCAAAGGCAAGACCGTCTGCATCTCGGGATCGGGCAACGTGGCACAGTATGCCTGCCAGAAGGCGACGCAACTCGGTGCGAAGGTCGTGACGCTCTCCGATTCGTCGGGTTACATCCACGACCCCGAAGGCATCGACGAGGCAAAACTGGAATATGTAATGGAATTGAAAAATATCTTCCGCGGACGTATCAAGGAGTACGCCGACCGCTATCCGTCGGCCAAGTACTACCCCGGCGAGCGCCCGTGGGGCGTGAAGTGCGACATCGCCATGCCGTGCGCCACGCAGAACGAGCTGAACGGAGACCAGGCGCAGGCGCTCGTGGACAACGGCTGCATCTGCGTAGCCGAAGGGGCGAACATGCCCTCGACCCCCGATGCCATCCGCATCTTCCAGCAGCACAAGCTGCTCTTCGCCCCGGGCAAGGCTGCCAATGCCGGCGGCGTTGCGACCTCGGGGCTCGAAATGACGCAAAACTCGATGCGTATCACCTGGTCGCCCGAAGAGGTCGACGCAAAACTCCGCTCGATCATGGTGAACATCCACTCGGTATGCGTGCAGTACGGCACCCAGCCCGACGGCTACATCAACTACGTAGTCGGAGCCAACATCGGAGGCTTCATGAAGGTCGCCAACGCCATGCTGGCGCAGGGTTGCGTATAACCGGCAGCCAAGTATTAAGTATGGGAAATCCCGGGCTTTCTCTTGGAAGCCCGGGATTTTTTATTGTCCGTGCGCGAAGGGTATCGTGCCGAGGAGGGATTCGTGCGGAGACCCGCACCGGAAGCATATCCGGCCCGAAAACGGATTACAGGAACAGCACAGCCAGCGTCGCGACGGCAAAGCCGCCGCAGAAACCCGCAAGCACCTGTTGTCCGTTATGGCAGCCGAGGTAAAGGCGTGCGGAGGCCAGTGCACCCGCACAGAGAATGGCGACCATGAGGGGAACGAGCATGTTGCCCACGCCCACGACATTCATCACCACCAGCAACGCCACGACGGCCCCCATGCCCGTCAGGTGAAGGCTGATCTTCCAGTAGAACGACACGACGAAGCAGAGCACTTCGCAGCACGCCGCAGCGATCATGAACTTGCGCAGGAAGATCGCCGACGGGATCTTGGCGATGGTGATGGCGCAAAGCACGTAGCAGACGGCCCCGACCAGCAGCGGCAGCAGCCGCTCGCGCCGGTTGTCCACCTTAAAGTCGGAAATGCGTCCCAATGAGCGCAGCACGCCCAACGCCAGCAGGGGGATGATCATCGCATAGAGCACGACAACCCACAGCAGGTAGAACTTCACATTGGCGGGATAATGCGCGAAAACGGTGAGCGTCAGTAGCACGACGATCAGGTAGAGGGGCAGCAGGAACGGGTGCAGCACCCACGATATTCCGTTCGAAAGTTTCTTATACATCATTCAAATTTATCACGGCCTCCCGCCCCGCAGCTGTCCGGCAATTGTCCATCCGGCGGGAAGGCATATTTCCGGCAGCACGGCCGTCCGGTAAAAGGGCGTACGCGAAGCCGCCGGGTCAAAACTTCGCTATATCTGTTTGCGGAGCCGGGCGACGGGAATACCCAGCATCTCGCGGTATTTGGCCACCGTGCGCCGGGCGATGCGGTAACCCTTGCCGTTGAGGATGTCCATCAGCGTCTCGTCGGTCAGCGGACGCCGCTTGTCCTCCTCGTCGATGCACTGCTGCAAGATGTTCTTGATCTCGTAGCTCGACACCTCCTCGCCGCTGTCGGTCTGCATCGCCTCCGAGAAGAGCGACTTCAGAAGTATGATGCCGAACTGCGTCTGCACGTACTTGCTGTTCACCACGCGCGAGATGGTCGACACATCCAGCCCCGTGCGGTCGGCGATGTCCTTGAGGATCATCGGCCGCAGTTTCGACTTGTCGCCGTCCTTGAAATATTCCTGCTGGTAGTCCAGAATGGTCTGCATCGTACGCATAAGCGTATCGTGGCGCTGTTTGATGGCCGAGATGAACCATTTGGCCGAGTCGATCTTGTTCTTCACGAACTGGATCGCCTCCTTGTCCTTCTCGCGGACAAGGCCGTCGGCACCGACCATTTCGCGGATCATGTCCATATAGCGGCGGTTGACGCGCACCTCGGGGACGTTATACGAATTGAGCGACAGCTGGAAATGCCCGTCCTGATAGTCGAGGATGAAGTCGGGGATGATGTAGGGCGTCGTGTCGGTTCCGCCCTCGGCATAGAGGTTGCCGGGCTTGGGCGACAGGTGCCTGATCTCGGCGATGGCCTCGCGGAAATCGTCCTCGGAAACCTGCAGGCGCGACATCAGTTTTTCGTAATGCTTTTTGACAAACTCGTCGAAATAGGCAGTCAGTATCTTGCGCGCCAGCCGGCGGGGCCGCGAATTGACAGGGATCTGCGCCATTTGCAGCAACAGGCACTCCTGGAGATTGCGGGCGCCTATGCCGGCGGGTTCCAGTTCATGGATGATGCCGAGCAGTTTCTCCAGCTCCTCGGCCGAGGTCTCGATCCCGACCGTGAAGGCGATGTCGTCGGCCACGGACTCCAGGTCGCGGCGCAGGTAACCGTCCTCGTCGATGCTCCCGACCAGGTATACGGCCAGTTTCATCTCGCGCTCGGAAAGGTTGCGGAACCCCAGCTGCTCGATCAGGTACTCCTGCAACGACCGTCCCTCGGTCAGGAAGACCGGGCGCTGCTTGTCGTCCTTCGAGTAGTTATTGATACGGCTTTTATAGGAAGGGGTGTCGTCTTCACGCAAATACTCGTCGACCGAAATCTGCTGGGGCTGTTCCTCGTCCTCGGCAGCACGATCCTCTTCCTCCAGCACGATATTGTCTTCGATCTCCTGTTTGATACGCTGTTCGAGCTGCACGGTGGGCAGCTCCAGCAACTTGATCATCTGAATCTGCTGGGGCGAGAGCTTCTGCTGAAGCGACAGTACCTGTTTCTGATTAATAGCCATACTTTTTCCAAATTAAGAATTAGAGATTCCGAATTTGGTTTCTTCTTGGGGGTTAGTATACAACACAAACGGCCGCAGCCGGAAAATCGTATGGAAAAGCGGGATTTCGGGACTTGCGCCGCACAGCCCGGACAGGAAAATGCTCGAGTTCGGGTTATGCAGCCGGTACGAAACAGCCTTCCCAGGTGGTTTTAAAACTCGGCGTTCTTCGGCGTGCGCGGGAAAGGCTGCACGTCACGGATATTGGTCATGCCCGTCACGAAAAGCAGCAACCGGTCGAAGCCCAGGCCGAAGCCGGAGTGCGGGGCCGAACCCCAGCGGCGGGTATCCAAATACCACCAGAGTTCCTTTTCGTTCATACCG
>ERZ772816.1772-NODE-1772-length-16653-cov-5.556814_pt1 | contig 16653 bp, 13 predicted proteins | sample MGYA00511359_ERZ772816 | MGnify/ENA primary metagenome ERZ772816 (study PRJEB29015, sample SAMEA2737710) | human gut metagenome | biome: human gut; feature: human-associated habitat; material: faeces | place: China | collected 2012 ...
TCCGACAGCGTTGTGATATAGCCGCGCGGCTTATAAAGCATCAGATAAACGTGCTCCGGCGGAGGCGGGATGGGAACGCCGTCGACCGCAATGGTCCGGCAGTCCGGCTCCGCCGATGCGCCAAGCGCACACGGCACCCCGTCTACCGTGACCCGGCCCTGCCGGATCAGCTCCTCCGCTGCGCGCCGCGAGGCAACGCCGCGCGCAGAAAGGATCTTCTGAATTCGTTCCCTCATCGGTACCCTCTCCCCAGAGCAGCGGGATGCGCGCGATGCAGCGCGTCCCGAGAAATACGCCGCCCTCTCCGGCGGGTTCGCCGGGCGTTCCGGCAGAAAAGGCCACACGCGGCCAGAGCGGCCGCACGGTAACGGTTTCCCCGTCGCGCAGCGCATAAGTGACGGACTCCCCTGCCATAAGCGCAGCGCTTCCGCCGGACAGCAGCGGCACGGACGCGACGCACGCCCCGGCCTTCACCGCTTCACGCTCGGAAAAGGCGGCAAACGCCTCGTCATACAGGCAGGCATGATCCTGCCAGTCGTCCGGCGCACACAGCGTGACGGCAATGAGCCGCCGTCCGTTCCGTTCCACGGCGCTGACGAGCGTCCGCCCGGCTGCGCGGGTGAAGCCTGTCTTCACGCCGATCGCGCCGTCCAGAGACCACAAAAGGCGGTTGTGGTTCGTAAAGCTGCGCCCCTCGATCGTGATCTGCCGCGTGGCGACGACCTCGGCAAAGGCCGGGACCTGCAGCGCGGCGCGCGTCAGGCGCGCAAGGTCGAGCGCCGTGGAATAGTGCTCCGGCGCGTCCAGACCGTTCGGGTTCGTAAAATGGGTGTCCCGCAGGCCAAGCTCCTGCGCCCGTCCGTTCATGGCCTCCACAAAGGCCCCGACCGAGCCGCTGTGCGCCAGAGCCAGCGCGACGGCGGCATCGTTGCCGGAGTGCAGCAGCAGGCCGTAGAGCAGAGCGCGGACCGTGAGCTGCTCCCCCGCCTTGAGATAGAGCGAAGAGCCTTCGATCCCGACTGCCTCCTGCGGCACGGTGACAACGGCATCCGGATCGCAGTCCTCTGCGATGAGCAGACCCGTCATGATCTTTGTCGTGCTGGCAGGATAACGATATTCGTCCATTCCTTTGTCATACAAAACCGCTCCCGTATCTGCATCGATCAGAACTGCGGTTTCTGACGTGACAGCAGGAGCTGCCGGCCAGCCTGCAATGCTGTCACTCGCTACCGGTGCAGGAGTTCCATCGGCAGTTACGGTTGCTGCCTGTGCTGTCGCAGAAGACACCAGGATCACTGCCGCACCAACACCAGCCGCAATCCGGTATATTCCTTTGTTCATCTATTTACCTCCATTGTCATAAACTGCTATCTTATGTAGCCTGTCAGATTCTCCTTTTTAGAGCTAGACATATCTCATATTATTTTCTCACAATCGCTCTGTAAATTCAATGCCTATTTTTGCTAAAATCTTTTTCCATATCTCTGTGCATAAAAAACGCTGTACAGATCAGGAGAATTCCTGAAATATACAGCGTTTCTGATCTCATCTTTTATGAGATATTATTTTGTTTTATACATTGCTTCGTAATATTTCTGATAGTCACCACTGGTAACATTTTTCATCCAGTCTTCATGCTCAAAGAACCACTGGATTGTCAGACGGATACCATCTTCGAAACAGGTTTCCGGATACCAGCCAACTTCCTCTTTGATCTTGTCCGGTGCGATCGCATAACGACGGTCATGTCCCTTACGATCTTCTACATATGTGATCAGGTTCTCACTGACAAGTTCTTTACGAGGATCCCCTTCCGGGAGCATCTCCTGCAGAGTATCCAGAATAATATGAATGATCTCAATGTTCTGCTTCTCGTTGTGTCCGCCGATGTTGTAACGCTCGCCCAGTTTTCCTTTTTCCTGAACCATGTCGATTGCCTTTGCATGGTCATCTACATAGAGCCAGTCACGAACGTTTTCGCCTGTTCCGTATACCGGAAGTGGTTTGTCATTTAATGCATTGGCGATCATTAACGGAATCAGTTTTTCCGGGAAATGATATGGTCCGTAGTTGTTGGAGCAGCGGCTGATAGATACAGGCAGTCCGTAGGTTCTGTGGTAAGCCAGCACCAGAAGGTCTGCAGAAGCCTTGGAAGAGCTGTAAGGGCTGCTTGTATGGATCGGAGTTTCCTCTGTGAAGAACAGGTCAGGTCTGTCTAATGGAAGATCTCCGTAAACTTCATCAGTAGATACCTGATGATAACGTTTGATACCGTATTTGCGGCATGCATCCATGAGAACAGCAGTACCGATAATATTTGTGGTAAGGAAAACTTCCGGGTTTTCGATGGAGCGGTCAACGTGACTCTCTGCAGCGAAGTTTACAACCATATCAGGGTGTTCTTCCTCAAAAAGTTTGTAAACTGCTTCGCGGTCGGTGATACTTTCTTTTACGAAACGGAAATTTGGGTTGTCCATGACAGGTGCAAGAGTGGAAAGGTTTCCTGCATAGGTCAGACAGTCCAGACAGATGATGCGGTAATCCGGGTATTTTTTTAACATGTGAAAAATAAAGTTGCTTCCGATAAATCCGGCACCGCCGGTTACGATAATGTTCATAGTGATTCTCCTTAAAAAATATATAATATGAATATCTGTAAGATTCTGTTATAGAGTCAGGCAGATAAAATTATCCGCCTTGCTGCATGGCGGGTGATATATCAAATAACTGTTTGAAAATTTGATATATCACTCACTTGACTGCGAATTCGGTTGTACAGGTCTAAAAGCTTCGGTTAGTGCAATACATCCAGATATTTACCGTCCAGAACGTCTTTTAAGTACTGACCATACTGATTTTTCTTCAGTATTTCATAAACCTTCAGCACATCTTCCTTTGTAATCCAGCCATTGAGATATGCAATCTCTTCCAGGCAACCGATTTTGCGGTGCTGGTGGCTTTCCATTGTTTTTACAAAGTTGGTGGCTTCCACAAGGCTCTCGTGTGTACCTGTATCCAGCCATGTGAATCCCTGTCCGAGAAGTTCTACGTTTAATTCGCCTTTTTCCAGATAGATGCGGTTCAGGTCTGTGATCTCAAGTTCGCCTCTGGCGCTTGGTTTCAGATTTTTTGCATACTCTACGACGCGATTGTCATAGAAGTATAAACCTGTGACACAGTAGTTGCTCTTCGGGTGCTCCGGTTTCTCTTCAATTGAGATAGCCTTGCCTTCATGGTCAAATTCTACAATACCGAATCTCTCCGGATCATCTACATAGTATCCGAAAACAGTTGCACCCTCGCCGGATTCTGCGTTCTTTACAGCAGCTTTCAGTCTTTTTTTCAGTCCATGTCCTGCGAAGATATTATCGCCGAGAACCATGGCAACAGTATCATCACCGATAAATTCTTCGCCGATGATAAATGCCTGAGCAAGTCCGTCCGGACTTGGCTGTACTGCATAGGTGAGATGGACACCGAACTGATGTCCGTCACCAAGAAGTTCCTCAAAACGAGGAGTATCCTGCGGAGTAGAGATGATCAGGATATCGCGGATTCCTGCGTTCATCAGTACAGACATGGGATAGTAGATCATTGGTTTATCATAGATTGGCAGAAGCTGTTTGGATGTTACCATTGTAAGCGGATAAAGGCGTGTGCCGGAACCGCCTGCTAAAATAATACCTTTCATGTGTATTCTCCTTTGTTATTTGGCAGTATGCGGTCGGAGCGATATTTTGTCAGTTATCTATCTGTGTAAATGTGTAAATGATAAGCAAAACATCAGGCGACTGCGGTACTAATCAACGGGTTTCTGATTGTCAGTCTGAGTTACGATATCATCCTGACTCTGGTGATTGTATTATAAAAGGTGACCTTAGGTCACCTTCAAGTACTTTTTACAAAAAAGTTAAATTTTGGTTATTTTTCACAAAGAAAAATGCCGGCATCCTTGGTAATAAAGAACCCATCCTTTGTCTTTCGCGATACAAATCCCCGGAAATCTTTGTATTTGTCCAGAAGATACTGATTCTGATTTCCATGGCAGGAGAGGATATAGGAAATCAGCGGTTCTGCATCGGGGACAAGAAGAGAGTCCTTATAGCTTTCCCAGAAAATACGGGAAAAATACGGTGCCAGGATATCTGCTCCGTTTTCTCTGCCAAAACGCTCATAGAGTTTGTCTGCGGAGAGAACGATCCGGTCGTCAAAATCCCGGACCAGTCTGCTGACTTCCTGCATGTGTTTTTTTCCATAGGTACTGCAGATCAGTTTTCCGCCCGGAGTAAGCACACGTTGAATTTCGCTGCATACAGCTGAGATATCTTCACAGTAAAAAAGCACATGGTTTGCAATGACCAGATCAAAGCTTCTGTCTTCATGAGGAATTCTTGCACAGTCAAATGCCTCGAAGGAAAAACGGCTGTCTTTGCGTCCGATAGCACGTCTGGCATCACGAAGCATTCCGGATGAAAGGTCAGAAAGAGTAACGGAAACTTTACCGGGGAGGCTGGAAATATTCTGTGTCCACAGAACACCGTCGCCGCATCCAAGTTCAAGGATACGCATCCCCGGATGAATCTGACACTGCTCATAAACCCATGGAAACCATCCCTGTTTATTCTGGGAATACAGACTGTGCAGATTAATGCGTGAGGAAATGTTGGAGGCGTTCTGGTATTGATTTTTCATGCTTTTCTCCATGCCTGTCAGATGGATCAGGTCAAGCATCTGATTCCAGTCTATGGCATGATGAGAGCGGATCGCATCTGTGGTATCCTGAATTGCCTTTTCCACCAGCTGCATCTGCTCGATACGGTCGCGTACCAGCTTCAACTGGATGTTCAGGGAATTTTCCATAAAATGATAGTCCGAGTCATCAATGGTCATTTCCCGGATATCATCCAGGGAGAAACCCAGATATTTCAGAAGCAGGATCTGGGAAAGTCTTGCAAAATCCTCATCTGTATAAAAACGTGCGCCGGATTCTGTTACATAGGAGGGTTTGAGGATATTCTGTTTGTCATAATAGCGGATAGTGCGGAGCGTTACATGTGCCATCCGTGCAAATTCTCCGGAAGAGTAGTAGCCGTCTTTTTTCATGGGAAAACCTTCTTTAAGAAAAATAGTCTTGCCTGCAAATGCGAATAGAAACAGTTGTTCAGTTTGTATTTGCGTATTGCTGATATGTGTAGAGTATAACACAGCTGACTGGCAGGCTACAAGCATCAGGTATTACCGGATAGATAATATTATACTGACTGAACTGTAAGTCTTATATGGTGATTTTTGACATTATTTGAAGGATACTAATTCTTGTCTTTTGACAGAAACTATGGTATGTTAAATAAGAATCCAAACTGATTTTCATACAAATCATAATCTGGCAGTTCTGCCATATTTTTTCCAAAATACAATAAATATTAAGAGAGAACAGTAATGACAATATGAAAGGTGCAGGGACAGGAGGAGCCTGATGATTAATTTATTTGATTTTACTTACTGCGGAGACTATAATCGGCAGATTCAGAATCTGGCAAGGATGGTGCCGGAGAAGTGGAGCTTTTCGGATACAGATGATAACGGAATTCTGAAAGGATACCTGGAACATACATTTAAACGCCTTTATGAAGAACAGAAGGTGTGGGAGAAAAAGAATTATGCCATATTTAATACAGGACTCTTTAATTACTATTATCAGCCGATTTATGCGTATTTTATTCCCAATCTGGTCCCGGACAGGCAGCCCTGGTTTCTGGATGGCTTTTATACAGAATACTATTTGTTAAAAGAAGGAATCACCTGTCTGCCGGAAAAGGCATGCTATGTGGAAAATCCGTCAGATCTTGTGTTTGATACAAAACTTCCGGTAATTCCACAGTACGAGCATATTTTCGGGGATGAGGAAAATGCTGCCCGTCTTCCAAAGGAAGTACGTGACAGCAGCATGAAAATGCAGCTGTTTGACGGCGCGCTGAAACAGACAAAAAGAATGCTTGAGGCAGATTACAGAACGGCAATTCCACAGTATTATAATCACTCAATTCAACTGCTGCTCCCAATCTGTCTCCGCCATCCGGGAAAACCCGACCTTGCACTGGCGTGTATGAAAACTTCGGACGGAAGCAAATATCTGGGGCGTACCTGCCTGACTCTCAGAATGGCCTATCATAATGCCAGACTTCTTGCAAGGGTGGACCGAAGCTGGCTGATGACTTCTGTATCTGCCTGAGGTTTGACATGTGTGGTTCGCTTTGATATATTATAGCAGCGAAGCGGATGATTTTATCTGTTTGACTGAAATGATGTCAGGTCAGACATTTACGGATTGTTCTGCTGCTATAGATGAAACAACAGAAAAAGGTGGGTGAGAAATCAAATGCGAAATAAAAGTCTGGATGCTGTAAAGGCCATTGCTGCGTGCCTGGTGGTATGCATCCATGTAAGCTTTCCGGGACAGGCCGGGCAGCTTGTAAAAGTACTGGCAAGATGTGCGGTGCCGTTTTTCTTTATGGTATCCGGGTATTTCTGTTATTATCAAAATTGCAATGCCTCAAAAAGAATATTGTCTAAAATCCTGCATATCATGAAGCTTTTTGCAGTTTCAGTTGTGTTTTATTTTATCTGGGAATGTTTTATGAAAGCCTGGAATGGGGAGAGAGTATGGACATGGATAAAAGGGCTTGTGAGTACAGAGTATCTGAAGGAATTTTTCGTGTACAACAGTACTTCTCCGGTAAGAGCACATTTATGGTTTCTTCCTGCATTAATTTACTGTTATCTGCTTGCTCTCCTGATTGAAAAATGGAGAATGCGTAAGGCTGCATATTGTATGGCACCTGTATTGCTGGCAATACTTTTATGGAGAGCGGAGTTTTGTGTCTTTTTTGACAGATTTTATCACACTATGGAATACAGAAACTTTCTGTTTACAGGAATGAGCTTTTTCCTTACAGGTCAGATGATCCATGAATATCAGGATAAGATAGTATGCAAACGTCTGGAGCAATGGATGCAATGGGGATTGAAAGCAGGGATGAGTTTCGGTGTGGCACTCAGCATGATGGAATATGCTTTCCGAGGAGCAGGAGAAATTTACACAGGAAATTGTGTTGCAGTGATCTGTCTGTTTCTGTGGCTTATTTTATATGGAAGGGAAATAAATTTTCCCTCTGTACTGGTGGAAACCGGAAGAAAATATGCTTTCCTGATCTATCTTCTTCATCCGGCAGTATCAGATCTTCTGAAAAAATGTTCAGAAGGTCTGGGAGTCAGCAACTGTCAGATTTATTTTTGGCTGCGTCCGGTTTTGGTATATATGCTGACAGTGGTGACAGTTTCTGGCATATCTGCGGTCTCTGCGTATGCAAGGCAAAATATTTTGCAGAATAATCATGTATAGTCAGGGTATGAAAATCCAGAATGAATTTTGGCTGCGTTACTGAGAATGGAATGAACAGTAACATAGTAACGTTATCTTCAGGAACCGCGGGAATTATAACTGTTCACATAATGGAAAATGTGATATAGTAATCAGTAAATCTTATGAACGTAACCGTTCGGTGTTTCACAGAATGGAGGATTGCTGAACAGTTACCGAAAATCATTATGCAGAAAATACAAAGGAGAGAGAATGGCAGATAAAAATCAGGACAAGAACCAGAGTAAGAACAGAGCAGAACAGGCAGAAGAGCACGATGAAAGCGTGCTGAATCCGGAGATTAAGAATGAATCGGATTTGTCAAAGAAGGAAAGACGTCTGATTGAGAAAGAAAAATTAAAGGGAATGGGGCCAAAGAAAAAGCTGGAATATATCTGGATGTATTATAAACCGGCTATTTTCGGAGTGATCGCAGTGATTGCTCTTATATTCGGAATAAAGGATTACTATGAACAGTCCAAAATAAAAACAGTTCTGTCCATGACAGTGGTAAATTCAATGGCAAATGATACGGAAACTCCTGAGCAGAAAATCAAAGAAACACTTGGGTACAAAGATGATCCCTATAGTAAAGTAGAGATAGGCGTGAATCTTACTACGGACTCTGAAATGGCAGAATTTGATTATAATGCACAGATGGCTTATGTGGCACAGATCCAGGCAGGTTCCATTGATATTATGGTTATGCCGGAGAAGCTTTATCAGACTTTGAAGAAGAATGAGCCATTTGCAGATTTGAAGGAATTGATGGGTGAGGAAGCTTTTGAGAAGTTTGGAATGCAGACAGATACTACGCACATTTCCATTACTGACAGTGAGCTTGAACAGGAATTAGGTGTAATCTACGATCCTGTATGCATTGCAGTGCCATATTCAGCACCGAATCAGGAAAACGCAGTAAAATGGATAAAAAGTCTTGACAGCAGGAAATAAATTGTGATATGTTTATCACACCAAAACTGGTGTGGATTTTTCAGTCTTGTGACAAACATGAACTCTTTTCGCCGCACGATTATCATACAGCAATGTAGAGATAATTGTGTGGCGTTTTTTGTTGCAATGAAACAGAGAAAGGAAAAAAGAATGAACAATACTTTTATGAAGAAAAAACCGATTCTGCCGCTTCTGGCATCTATGGCAATGCCTATGGTACTGTCTATGCTGGTGAATTCACTGTACAACATCGTAGACAGCTTTTTTGTGGCAAAGATCAGTGAGCAGGCGATGACAGCTCTATCTCTGGTATTTCCTGTACAGAACTTTATTAATGCAGTTGCCATTGGTTTCGGTGTGGGAATCAATGCACAGATTTCTTTTCAGCTGGGAGCAAAAAATATTAAAAATGCGAATATAGCAGCTACCCATGGTATGCTCTTTAATATTATCCATGGAATTATTTTTACAGTAATCTGTATTCCGTTTATGCCTGTATTTCTCGGTATGTTTACAAAAGAGCAGGAAGTGATCTCGCCTGGTGTGCAGTATTCAACTATTGCATTTGCATTTTCCACAGTGATCATGATCAGCCTGTCCTTCGAAAAGATTTTTCAGGCTGTGGGCAGAATGAAACTGACAATGATCAGCCTGATGATCGGTTGTATTTCCAATATTATCCTGGATCCGCTGCTGATTTTCGGAGTGGGGATTTTTCCGGAAATGGGGATCAGAGGTGCAGCACTGGCAACTGGTCTTGGCCAGGTATTTACAGTTATTGTATATCTGATCGCATATAAGAAGTGTAGTATTCCGGTGGAGATCAGTAGGAAATATCTGGAACTTAACAGGAACCTGGACGGGAAGCTGTATATGGTAGGGATTCCCGCAATCCTGAATATTGCCCTGCCGTCAGTTCTGATCTCTTTCCTGAATCAGATATTATCGGCTTTTTCCGGAAGCTATGTAGTGGTTCTGGGAATCTATTATAAACTTCAGACTTTTTTGTATCTGCCTGCAAGCGGCATTGTCCAGGGAATGCGCCCGTTGATAGGATATAATTACGGAGCAGGAGAAATAAAGAGGGTAAAGAAACTTTTTGGAATTTCTGTGCTTCTGAATGGTATGATCATGCTGGCAGGAACGATCATCTGCTTTACAGCATCCGAGACATTGATGGGAATGTTTACTGAGAACCCGGAAACTGTAAGACTTGGCACTGCAGCATTACAGATTATCAGTATCGGGTTTATCCCATCTGCCATCTCTGTTACAGCTTCCGGTGCATTAGAAGGACTGAGCAAAGGTGCTCAGTCCCTGGTGATTTCGTTATTAAGATATATTATAGTGATCATTCCGGCGGCTTATCTGCTGTGCTGTTTTGCCGGGGCAGATGCTGTGTGGAATGCGTTCTGGATCTGTGAATTTATAACAGCAGTGGTAGTAGGTATCGGGATAAAGTATTACCAGAACCGTCTGCTGCAGTAGACGATAGTGATAAAGCTGCTAAGTCAGGCTGCGCCTGCTTCAGCAGACTCAGCATCAGACTCTGCTTCTGAGGCATTTTCATCAGTAACATCTTCGGCATCGGAATTGCCTATGCCGCTGAGAACATAAGTGATGACTTCGTCCGGAACGCCTGCATTGGACAGATTATCCATAAGTGTAGTGAGGTCGAGTGTAGCTGCGTAGGCACTCATATCATCTTCATTGGTTACGTCATAAACATCTCCCAGAGCCGTAAGGTCCGGAATTTCAACAGATTCGCCTGCGCCGGAAGTAACAGTGAAGCTTCCGAGAGTGCTTCCTGCACTTTCAACGGACAGTGCAACAGAACCGGAATCTTTTGCTGAATTTAAATCTAATACAAGTGCAAAGTTCTCGAGCATGGAAAGAGAAGAATCTGTATCTTCTGAAGAATCAGCAGGGAAGGTGATAGTATAGTTACCGTTTAAGTAACCCTCTTTTGCAGATTCGGTGTCGTAGTCCTTTACTTCGATAACAGCTGCGGCTGTATCATCCTGAGCAATTTTATAGGTTCCGTTTAATTTACCGCCATCAATCTGACCGGATCCGGACAGGGAGAGTGTGCCGGAATCATCTGTTTCAATGGAGAGAAGATAGCCAAAGTCTGAGCCGTCCCTGGTCATCTGCCAGTTCAGAACAGGAGTTATTTTATCACCTTCCTGAAACTCAATTTTACGTCCTGCAATTCTGCCGGTCTCATCAACCCAGATTCTGGTGTTGAGATGAGAATCATCGGAATCACCGGTATCTGCATCTTTCAGAAAATCAAGACCGTCTTCTACAGCTTTGGTAAAGCTTTCATGCAGGTCCTCGTTACTTGAGAGTTTCTCTGTCCAGGTATCGAGGATGTTCTCAATATCACTGTCTGATTTTGCTTCTTCCAGGATTGCAGTTGCAGTTTTTACAGCGTCTTCGGCTGAAATCTGGCCTTCATATACTGTACAGTCCTGACTGATATCACCTGCTGTCAGAGTTTCCTGACTGCTTTCGCCTTCTGTTACATTGTCAAAAAACATAGATCCGTATTTATCCAGAAGTGTTTCTACTACAGAAGCTTCTGGAGCTGCTGCTGACAGATCAGACATCATGGAAACAGTCAGGCTGAGACTGTCAGAGTAAGCGGAAGCGAAATTGTCTGTCGGAATATCTGCATCTGAATCATCAGGGGTTAATTCTTCAAGATCATTTTCAATATTGGCAGCCTGCTGGTCTGCGGCTTCTTTCAGATTGGTCTTGAAATATTTATCAGAGAGTTCAGGGATGCGCATATAAATATCCTGGCTGTCCGGATCAAGATAATATTCCAGAGTACAGATTTCATTATCATTAAGAAGGACCTTCATCAGAATACCTTCTTTTCCTTCTGTAAAAGAGATATCATTGGAAAGTGTGATATTGTCCAGCCAGGAGACATCAAATGGTGCGACAAACCCCAGCAGTGAGCGTCCGGAATCTTCAAATTTCAGAATCATGTCACTCTGCATTCCTGACATCAGAGACTGGCTTTCTTCTATAGATGTAGCGTAAGAAGATGCCATTTCTGTGACCTTTTTTGCCCATGCATCTTTTTCAATGGAAGCGTAACTGTCTGCTGCAAATGCTGTAGACGGAATTGCAGCAGTACCAAGAAGTGCTGCAGTACAGATAGCGGTTGTTTTTCTTAACCATTTTTTCCTTGTTTTCATAAAGGGCCTCCTTCCGTTCTGTTATGAATCTTATGTAGTGGAATTACATTTCAGGACATTCGTTTTCAGATATGTCGTTTGACTGAAATAATAATCTATAGCAGTCCTTGTAAATGATTTTTCAAATACGCTCTATATTAAGATGCATTATTTTAGAGGATTGCTATATATCAATTTTACCAGATAAAGATAGAAAAAGCTATGTTTTTTCGACAATATGGAAAAAGATGTTGATTTTAGACTAAATTATTTCTATAGAAAAGTAACAAAATATAGGAAAAAACTATATGTGTATATAAATAATTGATATAAGAAAATTTATTGACAGATTTATGTGAAAAATATATACTACTATTCATATCGAAACACTATGGAATTACTGAAAACAGGGAAACGATATATCACAGAAAACATACCGTTAGTCCGGAGATTATTATATTTTACAAGGGGAATATGCTCATGGAATTTCAGACTAAATTATTACACGGAAAAGCAGTAGACAATTATGCGAATGGTTCAACAGTGCCGCCTATCAGCCTGGCAAATGCTTTTGCATATGAATCTTCAGAACAGTTGGAAAAAGTATTCCAGAATCGGGCACCGGGATTTGCATATACCAGGATTGCGAATCCGACAGTAGATGCGTTTGAGCGAAGAGTAAATGAATTAGAAGGCGGGATTGGAGGTGTAGCCTGTTCCTCCGGAATGTCAGCGGTTACATTATCATTACTTAACATCCTGCAGGCAGGGGATGAGGTAATCGCAGGAAGTGCATTGTTCGGAGGTACACTGGATCTGCTTCATGATCTGGAAGCATTCGGGATCAAAGTATATTTTATACCGAGGGTAGAGAAGGCGCTGATCGAGCCGTTTCTTACAGATAAGACCAGAGCAGTGTTTGGCGAAATAGTAGGAAATCCCGCACTGAATGTAATGGATGTCCGGGAAACAGCAGATTTTCTTCATGGAAAAGGAGTACCGCTGATTGTAGACAGCACAACTTCGACTCCGTATCTGCTTAATCCGATTCAGTATGGTGCGGATGTAGTGGTGCATTCTACTTCTAAATATATAAATGGAAGTGGAGATGCCATCAGTGGAATTATCATTGACAGCGGAAACTTTTCCTGGAGTCCGGAACGTTATCCGGGAATGAAGGAATATAAGAAATACGGAAAGTTTGCTTATCTTGTGAAACTGAGGAACGGAATCTGGCGAAACATGGGTGGCTGTCTGGCTCCGATGAACGCTTATCTGAATATTATCGGAATGGAGACACTTGGTCTTCGTATGGAGCGGGTCTGTAATAACGCTTTCCGGCTTGCCCAGGCACTGGAGAAGCTGGAAGGTGTATCTGTCAACTATCCGCTGCTGGAGTCCAGTCCATATCATGAACTGGCAGAAAAACAGCTTAGTGGAAAGGGCGGAGCGATTCTGACTATCCGTGCAGGTTCCAAAGAACGGGCGTATAAGCTGATCAATCATCTGAAATATGTAAAGATTGCAACCAATATCGGTGATGTGAGAACTCTGGTGATTCATCCGGCGTCTACGATTTATATTCACAGTACGCCGGAAGCAATGGCAGAGGCAGGAGTGTACGACGACACAATCCGTATCAGTGTGGGTATCGAAGATATAAAAGATCTGATACAGGATTTCACAGAGGCAGTGGAGAGCCTTGGAGAAGAATAATTCATGATATACACATTATCAGGCGCTTTGGTCGGAACATGATAGTAACCGGACAGAGGCGCTGGTTTAAAAACAGAATAACTGACAGACAGTCAGAGACAAGAGAAGCCCCGGAAGTTCAGGAGTGTCCAGTTAAGTGGAACTCGATGATCTTCCGGGCTTCTTTTTGCAGCAAAATTTTTTCAGATATTGAATCTGTTTCCGAAACCGTTTCGTTATAAAAAATAGCAGTTAAAAATTAACAGCTATCTGCGGGCGCGTTTTTCAATCAGTCCGAGGAGTCCGTACAGGATAATAGCGATGATGCACAGAATGATAATGGACATCAGTACCCAGGTAAGCTTAAAGGTCTGGCTGGAATAGATGATCAGGTAGCCAAGCCCTTTTCTGGCACCGATAAATTCGCCTATGATAACACCAACCAGACACAGACCAATATTAACTTTCATAACACTGAGCAGTAATGGCACAGAAGACGGAAGAATAATCTTCATAAGCTTTTCTTTCTTCCCACCGCCCAGCGTCTCAATCAGCTTCAGTTTTTCCGGGTCAGCTTCGCCAAAACCTGTATACAGATTCAAAATCGAACCAAAGATAGCAACTGACATACCGCAGACAATAATCGTCCGTTCGTTGGCACCAAGCCATACAATAAGCAAAGGTGCCAGAGCAGATTTCGGAAGGCTGTTCAGTACTACGAGATAAGGCTCTGTGATCTTCGCAAGTCTGGGACAGGTCCACAGCAGAACTGCCATCCCTGCACCCAGAACAACAACGAACAGAAAACTGACCAGTGTTTCCGTAATTGTAACAGAGAGATGGGGAAAAATAGAGCCGTCTCTGCACATACTGCAGAAGCTGTGCCAGATCATTACCGGACTGCTGAAGATAAAAGAATCGATCAGCCCGGTCCTGGCGGAGATTTCCCACAACACCAGAAAGAAAAGAAGAATAAATATCCGCAAAAAAAGAACAAGTTTCTTTTCTCTTTTCTGATGTCGGATATACTGTTGCTGATGATATGAGATTTCAGACATCATGATTCAGCTCCTTCCAGATAAGATTGAAATAAGATTTAAATTCAGGCGCATTTCTGGAAGCCATAGGAGTACGGTTCTCCAGATCAAAACAAATTGGCACAATCTTACGAATAATGGCAGGCCTTGGAGAAAGAATGATAACCCGGTCTGCCATGCTGATCGCTTCTGAAATATCATGGGTGACAAGGATCGCAGTCTTTTTTTCCTGACGCAGGATTCTGCCGATATCATCACTTACGCTGAGTCTGGTTTGAGAGTCAAGTGCAGAGAACGGTTCATCCAGCAGAAGAAGTTCCGGCTTTAATGCCAGAGTACGGATCAGTGCAGCTCTCTGGCGCATTCCTCCGGACAATTCAGACGGATGAGCAGAGCGGAATTTGTCCAAACCGTAATCTGAGAGAAGCTGATTTACATAAGCAAGTTTTTCGGCAGTGAGTTCCCTGCGGATTTCCAGTCCGAGAAGAACATTTTTATAAATTGTCCGCCACTCCAGCAGATGATCCTTTTGTAGCATATATCCGATACGGCAGTCACCGGAAGTTACCGGCGTGCCGTCCAGAAGAATCTGTCCCTGTTCCGGCCGGAGCAGACCACAGATCAGATTCAGCAGCGTGGACTTTCCACAGCCTGACGGTCCGACGATGGCGAGAAATTCACCTGGCATCAGTTGAAAGGATATATGAGAAAGGGCAGGGGTTTCCCCTGATAAACTGTGGTAGGAGAGACTGACATCTGTAATATCCAGCAGTGGTTTCATACAGATACCTCCATATTCGGTGAATAGTAACGAATATTTGTTACTGTTCACACACCACTATCCCGCGAGGTGTTTTGGCATGAATATGCCAAAATCCCGAGACATACAAGCCAAAATTCCATTGCCGCAGGCAATCTGGAATGAATTTTGGCTACGTTACTGTGAACGGAGTGAACAGTAACGAATATTTTCATAATTTATGATATGCAGAAATGTCAGGGTATGATATAATAGATAAACTATAGTATTTTTGCTGCTATAGTATTTGAGGGCAAATGTTCTGTAAGGAATACGTTACTGTTTACTATGTGTTTCATATCAGAAATATACATATATCAGACACTGCGACATGCATGAATCGGGTATAGAAATCAGACGAATGCTGTAAAAAACTGTATAAGAAAGTGTAAGCAAATGAGAAACAAAAAGAAAGCAATATTTAACACCATTTTTTTGATCCTTATATTTTCCATTACCGTATATATGGTATTTAAGGGAGAGGATCTGGGAGAGATTATTCATACAGTACGGCAGGCAGATCCGGTTTACTTACTGGTCAGTGTGGTTTGTGTGGTACTGTTCATACTTGGCGAGTCTGTAATTATTTTCTATATGATGCGGACTCTCGGAGCAAAAGTAAAGATGGGGCATTGTGCTCTGTATTCTTTTGTGGGATTCTTTTTCAGCTGTATCACACCGTCTGCATCCGGCGGACAGCCAATGCAGATTTATTTTATGAAAAAGGACAAACTTCCGATTCCTGTCACTACGCTGGTCCTGATGATTGTCACGATTACTTATAAAGCGGTTCTGGTAGTGATCGGAATTGTAATCTGGATTTTTGGCAGAGGCTTTCTGGAAGGATATCTTGGTCAGTACATGTGGGTGTTTTACCTGGGCGTAGGCCTGAATATTTTCTGCGTTACTTTCATGATGATCCTTGTATTTGCCCCTGGATTGGCGAAGTGGATTATGGTAAAAGGACTGAAACTTATTGAACATTTCCGTTTCCTTAAGCCAAAGACAACCCGGCTTGAGAAACTGGAAGCGTCTATGGATCAGTATCATGAAACTGCGGCTTTCTGGGCAAGTCACAAGCTGGTGATCCTGAAAGTGCTCCTGATCACTATGGCGCAGAGGATTTTGTTATTTACAGTTACATACTGGGTATACCGTTCGCTGGGATTTCATGGATATTCCATCATAACCCTTACGATTTTGCAGTCTGTCATATCTGTCTCTGTTGATATGCTGCCTTTACCCGGAGGAATGGGAATCAGTGAGTCTCTTTATCTGGTGATGTTTGCACCGGTTTTCGGAGAAGCATTACTTCCTGCAATGCTGCTCAGCAGAGGAATTTCCTATTATGCACAGATGCTTATCAGTGCAGTGATGACCTGCGTGGCGTATTTCATAATAGGAAGAAAAGAACAAGAAGAAAAGTAGGGGGAGAAAATATGTTTTTAGGAATTTATGATTATACGGTAATATTGACTTATATAAGCCTGGGAATTTCCGTATTTGGAATTACCAGGGCTCTGGAGGGGGATTTTAAGGTTGCGATTTTCTGTCTGG
>ERZ772816.1783-NODE-1783-length-16562-cov-2.807112_pt1 | contig 16562 bp, 9 predicted proteins | sample MGYA00511359_ERZ772816 | MGnify/ENA primary metagenome ERZ772816 (study PRJEB29015, sample SAMEA2737710) | human gut metagenome | biome: human gut; feature: human-associated habitat; material: faeces | place: China | collected 2012 ...
ATGGAGCGGGAGACGGGATTTGAACCCGCGACTTCAACCTTGGCAAGGTTGCACTCTACCACTGAGTTACTCCCGCAGAACGAGGGAGTGTTTATAACGGACAGCGCTTTCCGTCAAGCTTTTTTTGCAAAAAAAGAAAACTTTTTTTGCCGGACCCGGCGAGGCAAGGCGTTGCATCGGGTGAGAGGATGCTGTACACAGCAAAGGCTTTGTTGTTTTTCAACCTGTTGCGTGAGGATAGTCCGCCGTGTCGCGCCGTTTTTCCTTGTTTGGGGCTTGTCTGCTGTGTTTGTTGTTGTCCGCCTGCGGCGGGAAGTCAACCCGGCCTGATGTCGTCCAGCCTGATGTGCCGGAGGCCGTGCGCGTCACGCCGCTGGAAACCCCCGGCGTATTCCCGGTTTCGGAGGCTGAGGCGCAGCGCCTTTCACGGGGGCTGGCTCCGGCCCGGCAAGGTATGCGCTCATGGAAGGATATGCGTTTTGCGGTGGAGCAGAGCCTTGCCTACGTGCGGACGAAACCTTCGTCCCGTGTGGCCGTGAACTACCCTGCGCTTCAAGTGACCTACGGCGAGATGGAAAAAGGGCTCGAGCGCTTGCTGCGTCTGCTTCCTTTCCTTGATAAAGCCCCGGAAGTGCTGGCTTCCGACTTCCGTTGGGTTCGCATCGGCCCGGACTTCGGCTTCACCGGCTATTACGAGCCGGAGATCCCAGCGTCCCACGTCCGCAAGGGGCGTTTCCAATACCCTATCTACAAATCCCCTCCGGATCTGCGCAAAAAGCGCCCTTATCACACCCGTCACGCCATCGACTGCAAGGGCGCGTTGAAGGGGCGCGGGCTGGAACTGGCGTGGGTGGAAGATCCGGTGGACATCTTCATGCTCCAGATTCAGGGGTCTGGACGGCTGCGTTTTGAGGACGGGTCGGTGCGCTCTGTGCTGTACGACGGGCAGAACGGGCACAAGTATGTGGCGCTTGGCCGGGTCATGGTCGATCGGGGGCTGTTGCAACGGGAAGAGGTGAGCATGTTCTCCATCCGGGAATGGTTGGCCGCGCATCCCGATCAGGTGACGGACCTGCTGGACACGAACCCGAGCTATGTGTTCTTCAAACTCGGTAAGCCGGGGACTTCGGGTTCCAAAGGCAGCATGGGCCGCAGGATCACGCCGTGGGTGAGCGTGGCCACCGACCAGAGCGTCTTGCCCAACGGCCTGCTGACGCTGATGAACGTCACGCTGCCCGACGAGGGGGGCGAACACAGTGTCCCGTTCAACGCGCTGACGTTGCCGCAGGATACGGGCGGGGCGATCAAGCGCAACCGCGTGGATCTGTTCTGCGGCAACGGCGAAACGGCGACGCACACGGCCAGTTATCTGGACAACCGGGGAGCGGTGTTTCTGCTGCTTCCTCGATAGGATTTTGAAAACGCCAGCGTTTCTCGCCGGATAGGTGAGAACGCCGAGACGGTTTGCTTGCAAGGGGCGTGCGTTTTCGCTATCGTGCGGAGATCGCGCGCCCTTGCGCATGACCTTTTGCCCGGATAGGCACAGATGAATTTCGTTACGCTGGAGTTCGCAACCTTTTTCCTGTTCGTCCTTGTCGCGGGCTGGCTGTTGCGTGAGAGGGACGGGGAATACAGGGCGTTTCTGCTCGTCTGCAATCTCTTTTTTTATGCGCTCGCGGGCATGGCCTTTGTCCCATTGCTGCTGGCCGTGGCGGTGCTCAACTGGGGGGCCGTCCACCTGATGTCCCGTTTTTCGGGGCAGCCGCGCAAACGGAAAGGCGTCATCGCGCTGGACGTGGCCCTGCATGTGGCCCTGCTGGCGTTCTTCAAGTATTATGAATTCCTCATTCTGGGCTTGGAATCGCTGGCAAGCGCCGCCGGGCTCGACACCGGCATCCTGCGCCATGCGTTGCCCTCGATGGAGATCCTGTTCCCCGTAGGGCTGTCTTTTTACACGTTCCAGGGGTTGTCCTACGCCATCGATCATTACCGCTGCCCGGACGAGCCGCCGCGCGCGTTTCTGGACGTGCTGCTGTTCGTGTCCTTTTTCCCCACGATCATGGCGGGGCCGATCATGCGCGCCCGGCAGTTCCTGCCGCAGCTCGGGCACCGGACATGGGATTCCCGCGACTTGCAGGAAGGGTTCGCGCTTATCCTCAGCGGGCTGTTCAAGAAGGTCGTGATCGCCAGCTACCTGTCCGAGCATATCGTGCGCGACGTGTTCGAATCGCCGGAATTTTACTCCTCGTGGACGATCCTCGCCGCCGTGTATGCCTACTCCATACAGATCTTCTGTGATTTTTCAGGATATTCGGACATGGCGATCGGCGTGGGGCGGCTCATGGGGTTCCGCCTGCCGGAGAACTTCCGTTCACCGTACCTTGCGTTGAACATACAGGATTTCTGGCGGCGCTGGCATATCACCCTGTCCCTATGGCTCCGCGACTACCTGTATATCCCGCTTGGCGGGAGCCGCCGGGGGAACCGCTACCTGAACCTGATCATCACGATGGCGCTCGGCGGGCTGTGGCACGGCTCGAATATCCGTTTTCTGGTCTGGGGAGTCATGCATGGGGTGGGGCTGGCCGTCGTCCATGCCTTCCATGAACTGAAAAAGCGTTTCTGGCCGGATGGGTTCACGCCCAGCCCGGCTTTGCACTGGTGCGGCGTGGGCGCGGCATGGCTGCTGACGTTCCACTTCGTGTCCTTCCTGTGGGTATTTTTCCGGGCGGAAGACATGGAGCGGAGTCTTGAAATCCTGCGCCGCGTCTTTGTCTTCGGGCAGCCCGGCGAAGGGTTCCCGTTGCTGGTGATCCCCGCGGTGCTCATAGGTCTGGCGCTGCAGCTTTTCGGGGCGAGGCTGTTCGCGGCGTTCGTGGATGCGCAGGAGCGCCTGCCGTGGGCCGTGCAGGCCGTGGTCCTTGCGCTCGTGGGCGGTTTTATCCTGAAGATGGGTCCGGATGGCGTCATGCCTTTCATTTATTTCCAATTTTGATTTTATGAGGGGCCGTGCATGAAGAACCCTTTCCGATCCGAGCGGGGAACGCTCACGTCCGGTCGTGCCTGCGCCGTATACGCGCTGGCCTTCGTCTTGATGCTTTTTCTGGACGCGACGCGTTTCTCCAGCTTTCTGGACCGGGCCGGCATCGATTTTCCGCCCGCCGCCGTGGTAGGGCAGACGGTGAAGGGCGTAGCCGAAGCGACGGGCCTCGCCGCCTTTTCGGAGGCGGAAACCCGATTGGTGACCGCGTTCAACACGGATAAAACTCTTGGGACCGTCGAAGGGCCGTCCGTAGCCGCTGCTCCAAGCACGGCCCCGCAGCGGCCCGTAGCCGATGCGCTGGCGGATTTTTCCCGTGAGGCGGCTTCTCCCGCACAGCCGGAGTCCCCGGTCGAAGAGGTTCCCGCTTCCGTCCCTCCCGCCGCCGTACCTGAACAGGCCGTGCGGACTCCCGGGGCGCAGCCGGAAACAGGGATTCCGCCGCCTCCGGTTCGGGCGGAAACGGAACGCAAGCCGCTGGTGCTGCTCGTGGGCGACTCCATGATGATGGAAGGGTTCGGGCCCGTGCTCCAGCGTACTCTGCGCAAGCGCCCGGATCTGGAAGTGGTGCGCGAAGGCAAATATTCGACCGGGCTCAGCCGTCAGGACTATTTCGATTGGCCCGCGCAGCTTGAGAAGCTGGTGGGGAAGTACAACCCGGATATGGTCGTGATCTGCATGGGGGCCAATGACCCGCAGGACATCATCGACGAGAACCGCAAGCGCCATCACGCCGACAGTGAATCGTGGAAGACGATTTACCGGAGCCGCGCCGAACGCCTGCTTGCCGTGGCCACGGCCAAGGGTGCCAAGGCCGTATGGGTCGGTCTGCCCGTCATGGGCAAGGAACCGTATTCGACCCGCGTCCGCCGCTTGAGCGAGCTACAAAAGGAAGCCTGCGAGACGTATCATGCCGCCTTCGTGGATACGGTCAAGGTGCTGGCCGACGCTCAGGGCAACTACACGACATTCAAGGTCGACGACAAGGGACGCCACGTCCGGCTGCGGTATAAGGATATGGTGCATGTGACCGAGGACGGTGGAGCCATGCTGTCCGCCGCAGTGGAACCTGTTGTCGAAAAGGAACTTCTTCTTGGCAGGAACAAGGCGGCGGAACGTCCCGCGCCTCAGGCTCTGCCTTCCTCCGCATCTTCTTCTCCCCTACCGGCGGAGTCCCCTTTGCCCGCCGTCGCTGAGGCCTCTACGGAGCAGGGCGGCATTCCGTTCACTGTGGACTCCATGTTCCGTGGAGGGAAGATTCCTTGCTACGCGTTCCTTCCCGCCGACCGCAAGCCGGGCGAGCGTTTCCCCGTCGTGTATCTGCTGCATGGTGCATTCGAGGATGCGGGCGTCTTGAACACGCGGGCCGGAGCGCTGCTGTCGAAGCTGGCGACCCGCGAGCGGCTGGTGTTCATCGCGCCGTCATGCGGCCGCACCGGCTGGTACGCGGACAGCCCCTATTTGAAGAAAAGCCGCATTGAGAGCTTTTTCGCGCGCGAGTTGATGCCGTATGTGGAACGGGCTTTCCCTGTGCTGCCGAAGCGCGGCGTCATGGGCATGTCGATGGGGGGGCACGGTTCCTTTGTCCTTGCGCTGCGGCATCCCGGCTCCTTTGCCTCGGTCAGCTCCATGAGCGGCGTTATGGACATTACCCGGCATCCCGATCAATGGAAGATCCGCGACGTGCTCGGCCCTATGAACGCCAACAAGGCGTTGTGGCAGTCCTATTCCGCCGAAGAGCTGCTGAAACGGTCGAAGGCCGCCGGGATGCCCGCCATGCTCATCACCACAGGGCAGCAGGACGCGTATGTCGTGCCTGAGAACCGCGCCTTTCGGGATACGCTCCGCCGGGGCGGGTTCTCCTATCAGTACCGCGAGGCGCCCGGCCTCCACGACTGGACGTATTGGCTTGACGAGCTTCCCCTACATGTAGCGTTCCATGCGGGGGTGTTGCATCGGTAGCAGAGGATGCCGAAGGGCCGGTAGTGGCTCCGGGTATCATATCCTTGCACGGAAAATCCCTCTCCTCCTCCAAAACCGACGCCCGCTGGAACAGGGCAGGGTCATACATCGTAACAACGAAAAGCCGTCCTTTTTCTGAACGGAAAAAGGACGGCTTCTTTATTTTGTATGGGCTACTCCGCCTTGCGGAGCGTGCGCCATTCTGGATCGTCGGTCAGATAGCGCGGGCGCTCAGCGAGGAGCTTTGCCTTGTCGCCATAGCCGTACAGGGCCGCGATGGTGGCTATGCCCTGTTCGTTGCCGCCTCTGATATCAAGGGCCGTGTCTCCCACCATGACCATTGAAGCGGGATCGAGGGCATGGCGCTCCATAAGGAGACGGATGATATCCTTTTTGCAGAGTTGCCGGTCCGGCAGGGAATCCGTGCAGCCGACGCCTTCGAGGAAGGGCATGAACCCCTTGAGCGTAAGCATCCTTTGCGCGGCGGCCTCCGGTTTATGCGTGGCGACGAACAGGCGGCAGCCTTTGGCCCGCAAACGCTCAAGCAACGCGAAGATGCCGGGGTAAGGAGTGCTTTGGGGGAAGGTGCCGCCAAAATAGAGGTCACGGAATGCGGCCACATGCCGGGCGATTTTCGCTTCGTCGGCGTCCGGGCAGACTTCACGGAAAATACCTTCCAGCGGAGGGCCGATGATGGAGAGCTCCATCCGAGGGACCGGATCGCCCGCGTCACGCAGGACGGCGGCAATGGCTTCGAGAACGTCCGGCGCGCTATCCACAAGCGTGCCGTCAAGGTCAAAGAGAATGGTCGAGAAAGGGAACGCGGAAAGCTGCATCAAAAACTCCTTGCAATGTCCACCGGAAAAGCCGCAAGCCTCGCCATATGAGGGCGTATACGGGAAAGCGGGCTTCCTTCTTACGGCGGTGCGTTGCCGCAGGTTAACCTATGCGGCGCTTCGGCGGTTTCCGTTGTCGCTCGCCCACGGCCTCTTGGTCAAGCGCGTGGGACATGTTGAGGCGGGAAATCGTCTTGAGCGATGAGGAGGCGATGCACCATTGGGGGTGGATGTTCCCGTATGGTTTATCATCAGGGGATACTCACAATCCTCCCCAATGCCCTCGGAAGCAGGGCATGAAAACCGTGTCGGCACGCTGTCAGGGGAGGAAGGCCGTTCGCCGGCGGCATCCCCGCTTCCTGACGGAAACGTATCGGTGAATACGCGGAGGGAAACATGTGTGAAAGGGGCGGGTTCGCTCTTGGGCCCGCCCCAATCTAGATGCACGGAGGAATAGGCCTACAGGAGTTTCCGCTCTCGTGCAAAAGAGAAAGGACGGTTCTGGATAGGCGCACCGCACCGGGAGGCGTTTTTTACTCCGAGTAAATGTCTTCCTTCGTAAAATGGCCGGGTTCGATCAGCACCTTATTGATGTTTTCTCTGGTCACGACTTTACCGTTGATCAGGAACGCGTTGATTTTATTGCTACCGTCGTTGCCCAGTTCAGAATTGACGTTGACCTTTTTCTTCGTGGCAAGGTTGTATGCCTCGTCCACGGCGGCATACGCCAGTTCCCTCAGGTCCATGTAGATGGTTGCGTCCTGCGTGCCCGCGAGGATTCTTTTGATGGCGGCGAGTTCAGCGTCCATGCCGGTGATGACGGCATGGTTGGTGACGTGGAGCTCCTCGAGCGCTTCGGCGGCGGCCCCGGCGAGGCGATCATTGGAGGCGAAGATCGCATCGATACGGTTGCCGTTTGCGGCGACGGCCTCCTTGACCAGCTTCTTGGCTTCAGCAGGGGACCATTTGGGCACGTACGCATCCAGAACCATATTGAGTTTGCCGTTTTCGATCAGGGGCTTGATGTATTTCATGGCTCCATAATACAAAAACGGCGTGTTGAAGTCGTTCACGTCGCCTTTGAGGACAATGATGTCCCCGTGGTAGACTTTTTCAGTCAGGTGCTGCCCCATGTTCTGCCCGATCTTATAGCAGTCGTACCCGACGAAAAGGTCGACGCTGCCCCCCATGACGGCCCGCGCGTAGGAAACCACTTTGGTGTTCTTCTGTTTGGCGTACATCAGGACATCGTCGACCTTGCGGGTGTTGTTCGGCGTGATGATCAAAACGTCGATGCCGTCGGAGAGCATTTCAAGGCAGTCTTCGGCCTGCGTCTTGGAGCTGTCCGGCAGATTGAGCCGCAGTTCGATGTCCGCCCCGAGCGCTTTGGCGCGTTCCTGCATGAACGCCATGTCCTTCTGCCAGCGCGCCGCGCCTCCGGCACCGATGGAAACGCCGATTTTCACCTTGCGGCTGTTGTCCTCGCAACCGCCCAAGCCTAAAAGCAGAATCGCCGCACATATGCAGGACAGCCATTTCTTCAGCATATCCGACCTTCTTTGAATACGTTACGGAAGCTTTCCTCATCCATAGGCTTTGCGAAGTAGTAGCCCTGTGCGATGGAGCAGCCGCACTCCTTCATCAAGCGCACGTTCTCAAGGTGCTCCACGCCCTCGACGACAACCTTGATATTCAGTTTTCTCGCCATATCGGCAATCGACGAGAAGATGATGTTTCGCCTGTTGTTGTCCATCGCTTCGCTCAGGAAGCCTTTGTCGATTTTGAGGACATCGATGGGGATGTCCTTGAGCATATTGAGCGAGGAATAGCCGGAACCGAAATCGTCCATAGCGATTGCAAATCCGTTGGCGTGCATTTTCCGTGTAAAGGCATAGATGGTGTCGATATTGTCGAATATGGCGCTTTCAGTCAGTTCTATTTCAATAAGATGAGCGGGCACGCCGTATTCACATTGTTTCTTGACGATTTTGCTGAGGAAGTCGCTGTCCATCAGGTGGAGGCGCGAGAAGTTCACCGAGATGGGAACACACGCCAGGCCCTGCTCAAGGAAGGATTTCAGGAACTTGAGGACCTTTTCGTACATGATCATGTCGAGTTCGACGATAAGGCCCGTCTGTTCGCACATAGGAATGAATTCGTTGGGGAAGATGAATTTGCCCTCGCGGGTCTTCCAGCGCACCAGCGCTTCGCCGCCCACGAGGATGCCGCTGTTGATGTCCACCTTGGGCTGGTAGTACGGGATGAATTCATCGTTCTTCAGCGCTTGCTTCACGGCGCGTTTGAACTGCTCGTTATGGATCGTTATCTGTTCGAATTTGTTTGTGTAATAGGCGAATTTTTTATTCAGCACACCCTTGATTGAGCGGGCGGCCGTCCCTGCCTTATCCACCATGAGGTTGATGCTTTCGGTGCTGTCCGTGACGGAATAAATACCCGCTGAAAAATAAAGGGTTATCTCTTCATTCTCGATGGAAGAGAGCAGGGCGTTCAGCCGTCCTTCCGCGGCGTTTTCAAGCAGGATCACAAAATGGTCGCTGTAAATCCTTGCGATCAGTTCGTGGGCATTCAGCTGCTGGCTGATGCTTTCATTGATTTTGCGTAAAATGCGATCGCCGAATTCAAATCCGTAAAAATTGTTTATGTATTTGAAATTGTCGATATCAAATTTGATAATATGGAATTTCTTATGGGGACACTGGGTCAGTATCCCTTGCGCATCGACAAGAAATTTATTGTATGTGTCACCCAGAGTAACCGTATCGACAAAGGCAATTTTTTCCAATTGCGCGCGCTGCTTGTTCTTGTACCACAAGAAATACGTAAGGCTTGAGGTAAAGATAACTACGATGACGAACAGAATGAAATAGAAAATACTGATGACGGTATTGCCGTTGGGAGAAACGGCATTGTTCGGTACGCTTGTAATCAAATACCAGTCGTGGATTTTTTCTATGGGAGTATATGCCGAGAAGATTTCCCTCCCGGCTATCGTCGTCTCGATGAACCCGTTGCGGTTGTTCCGGATATCCCGTTTCATCTGCTCTGAAGCTTTAGGGTTGCCCGCCCCATAGAGATCGCGGAAGTAATTGTCGGACTTCTGCTCACACTTGGGATGCGCCGAGTGAAGGATAACGTATCCTTCACGGTTGATTACATACATATAGCCCTGCGAGGAAAAGATGGAGAGGGAACATATCTTGTACATTTCCTCGAATGTAATGACCTTTTGTATGGTCCCCACGATTTCCCCGTTATACGAGAGCGGCACGCTGATGACGAAAACCTCATCCCCGTTGATGCGTGAAATAAGCTTGTCTGAAATATTGGGGATGCCGTCGATGGCGAGGCGGAAATAATGCCGCCCCGAGATATCCAGCTTCCGGCCGCCATCAAACAAGGCCATGCCGTCCCTGTTCGCAGTGAACAGATCATCCGTGTTGTTTTCTTTGGCGTATTGTTCGATGAGGTCCTGTGTCTTGAGCTTGCCGGAAGATTCCTCGGCCTTCAACCTATCGGAAAGTTTGTTTGCGGTGATATCCAGCGAGTTGACGTTCATCATCAACCTGCTGGTGATGGCGTCCTTGTTCTGGGTCACAATCTCCACCAAATTGATTTTTACGTCCGAATTCAGCAAATTTTGGACATAACGCATGAGAAAGACTACCGAGACAGATAGTGCAAGATTTATAAAAACCATGAATATAGGTAATATATTTTTAAAAAATATTTTTTCTCTCATACGATTCTGTCAGGATAAAAGATATTTATTCTTTTGATAGATAAAAACTTTGTTCCAGCTGGTAGCTGAAGGCTGAAGAGGAAGAATGGAAACAACTCCAATATGGCGATAAGTAATGTTTTTATTCTCTGAGCAAGTATGCTTTAACAAAACTAGTATGTTTTGTGTTAATCGTTGACTTGAATTATATTTTTTTATGATCTGTTTTTTTACCTTATTAACAAAAAGTGTTTTTGATAACGGATAAAAGAAATATGTTGTTTTTATACAAAAAGTAAAATAGGTGTTCCAATAATTTATTGCCGTATACAACGGGATGGCTTTATTTAACGAAAATCAAATACAGTATAGACTAAACAAGGCGAGGATAGAAATAACCTCGCCTCGGGACAGTATATGTGTCGCGCTTCCAACTCCATAACTGTATTCCACTATGCGATTTTACGCCATAGTTATGAGATGGCGGCTCAAAGGATGTGTCTACATTGAAAAGCAAAGGCATCGTCTCAGTTTTCCGGGCGCGGATCAATAGATTTGATGAGGATTTCGGCTTTCTCAGCGAAGGAATCTTTCTAGCTTATTGACTTTTCACTCTCTATTTATCTTTCGAGCGAGGAAAGGGGTATATGGATCCGCATATGGGAAGAGCGGCCCCAAGATTGAAAGACGAAGGGACCGCTCTTTTTGCGTACAAGCGGGGTGTCGGCTCTTCGGAGGAAACGGGAGCGGACCTGAATCCGTTTTTGGGTGTGGCCTGTGCGCCTTCCGAGCGGCGGGCGGCTAGTCCATGAGCGTGCCGCCGTTTATGTCCAGGATGTGCCCAGTAATGAACGCGGCTTGCGGCGAGCACAGGAACCACGCGCCCTCGGCCATTTCCTCAGGCGTCCCGAGACGGTTCAAGGGCACTTTCTCAGCGATAACCGGCCATGATTCCTTGGGGATCATGGTTCCTTGCACAGGGCCGGGGGCTACGCCGTTTACCCGGATTCCGTAGGGGGCAAGCTCCATTGCCAGCGACTTGACGAGCGAGATGACCCCCGCCTTGGATGCGCAGTAATGCGCTTTGGTTTTCGCGCCGTTGCTGCCGAGGGCGGCAAAGCCCGTTTTGGCGGCCCGGGAAGAAAAGAGCACCATGGCGCCCTGCCCGGCTTCCAGCATCGGAGGGATGCAGGCCTTGGCCAGAAAGAAGGCCCCGGTCAGATTGACCTTGATGACGTTCTCCCATTCTTCCACGGGCATATCCAGAATGGAGCAGGCGGGGCGTGTGATGCCCGCACTGTGCACGACGGCATCGATCCGCCCGTATTTCCTGGCTTCCGCAACCAGATTAAGGCATGAATCAAACTCTCCGACGTTGACCCGCACGGCGACGGCATAGGGCAGGGACGCCGCCTGCTGTGTCGCTTCGGCTATGTCGGCCATGATGACCGTATGCGTCGCCGCAAAGCGTTGCGCACAGGCCAGACCAATGTTGCTTGCCGCTCCGGTGACGATGGCGACGGGACGCTGTTCGGACATGTTGGACTCCTTGTTTGGGCTTGGGTATCCTTGGAATATTTCTGGCGCAGCCGGAAAGGCCGTATTTTCTCCTTGCAAAAACGGCTCCAAAAAGATTCGTGAGAAGTCCCGCCGGGATGTAGGAAAGCTCCGCTGTTTTTCCATCCAATATATAGATAAATCTGTATGATAGACAGACTGTCCATATGTTGGATAGTGTAGGCGCATCACAGGAGGCTGCAATGGACTTCTCTCCCTTCTCCCTGCTCGTCGTGAAAGTGTTTTCGTTGATCACCGGCGGCCTCGGCGCGGAGGCCTGTGCCCAGATCCTGAAAGTTCCCTTGGAGGAGCTTGAGCCGATCATCGCGGATCTGAAGGAGGGCGGCCAGCTCCAGTCCGACCCGGATCGCCCCGCCCGGATCATGATAACGTCCCGGGGCGTTGCGGAATTGCAGATGCGGAACGCATGGCGGGAGGTGTGCGCCGAGATCGCTGATGTGGCCTCCGCCCTTGACGAAGGGCAGAACCTCGAAGCCTGTACCCTTCTGTTGGGATTCATCAACACGCTGTTGAACAGTTCCCAGTCGAGCGGGGCCGTCGCCTGCTATGGCCTTGTCTTGCGGCTGCTGGGCCGATGGAGCCCTGCGGGTGCCGCCTCCGGTCAGAAACAGGCCTTCATGAAGCTGGCGCTCGCGGCTTGCGACATTTCCATGTATCTCTCCAAAAGCCATCGTCAGGCAAGGGAGATCGCCGCCAGAGCCCTTGAGACAGCCAAGGAGCAGGGGGACGCCCGCATGACGGCCTTGCTGCATCTGGTGGAGTCCAGCCTTGAAAACATGGCGGCGGAATGCTCGGCGCAGCGTATGCATGAGCTGCACGCCCAATGCGAGACGTCGTTGCTTGAGCTGGACAAGGCCGGGGCCCGGGGGCAGGCGGAGTATTTTGTGGGCATGTTCCACTTCTGGCACGGCCATTTCCGGGAAGCCCTCGCCGCGTTTGAGGTGGCCTTGCAGTACCCGCAGTTGTGGGAATGCCGGTTCCAGACGGAAATGTTCTCGCTGTACACGAGTTCGTCCGCCGTGTATCTGGGGCGTTTCCATCAGGCGGTAGGCATCCTCGAGGCGGCCAAAAGGGCGGCGGAGCTCGGCCAGAACCGTTTCAAGATCCTGTGGTGGGAAGGGCAGCTGGCGATGGTGCTCCTGTACATGCGGCGGCATGAGGAGGCGTTGGAGCTCATCGACCACGTGCTCAGCATGGTCAATCCCGAAACGGAAACCAAAATCGCCGTATGGGGTATGCGCGGGCTCGCGTTCTACCATTACACGCAGGGGAACATCAAAGCGTCGCACGCGGCGATGCAGCGGACGATGGACATCGCGCTGCGGTATGGTTTCCGCCGCCCCATCTATTCCTATCCGTGGATGTTCGACGTGCTGGCGGCTTACGAGCAGGCTGGGCTGCCGCCCGTCCGGGGGCTTGATCTCGATGAGGAAATCCAGCGGGCGATCGAAAGCTACAACGAGCATCTGAGGGCGGGGGCGCTCCGTGCCAAAGCGACGCGCCTGTTCGCGGAAAGCGGCGACAAGGAAGCGGCCGGAAGCTTGCTGGCGGAGAGCCTGCGCGGTTTTACGGCGATAGGCAACCCGACGGAAATCGCCGTTACGCAGCGGCGCATTGCCCGTCTTCATGATCTCCCCGCTCGGGCCGCTGAAAGGGGGCTTGCACCGGAAAGCGGCGCATCGCCGTATGAACCTGAAAGTACGGCGCGCATCGGTGGAACGCTGCTCGAGAACTGCCGGATAGCGCTGGAATCCATACGCAATCTCACGGATTTTTCGCAATATATCAATCAGATGACGCACATCGCCGGTTGCGAGCTGGGAGCCGAACGCGCCGCCTTGCTGGAGGTTTCCAGCGGCGGGCTGCTGACGTGCCGGGCCGCGTGCAACATCAGCGCCGTGGAACTGAACACAGGCAAGATATCTTCCAAAGTCTCACAGATCTACGCAGTGCAGCAGAACAAGCCCCTGCTCTTGGACGAGGAGCGGCATGTGTTCCTGAGCCTTCCGCTGGAGACGGCCAAGGCCAGATGGGTACTGTGGCTGGAAAGCGAGTATGCGCTGGAAACGCTGCGCGGCATCTCCAACGCCGATCAGGCGGCGTTTACCTTGCTGTTTGAGTCCGAACTCCGAAAAATCGAAGCCGGAAAGCCGAAACCGGCCCGCCTTGCCGCCGGGGAACAGGAACAGGCGCAGGCCGAGCCCTACCGGGATACGCCGGAAATCCTGCTGCACGGCAGTGCCATCATGCGCCGCCTGCTGTCGCACGGCCGCCAGATAGGCGCGACCGACGCCCCGGTGCTGATCCTCGGGGAAACCGGCGTGGGCAAGGAACTGCTGGCCCATTACATCCACGATTGCAGCGGCAGGACCGGCCCCTTTGTCCCGGTGCACCCTGCCAGCATCCCCGACGGCCTGTTCGAGAGCGAGTTCTTCGGCCACGAAAAAGGCGCGTTCACCGGGGCCATCCGGCAGAAAATAGGTCTGGCCGAAATGGCGCATCAGGGGACGCTGTTCATCGACGAGGCCGGAGATATTCCGGCCCCCATGCAGATCAAGCTGCTGCGCGTCTTTCAGGATCACCGGTTCATGCGCGTTGGCGGAGAGGAGGAACGGCATTCGGATTTCCGCCTGATCTGCGCCACCAACAAGGACTTGTGGGCCGAGGTGAAGAGCGGGCACTTCCGCGAGGACCTGTACTACCGCCTGTCCGTCGTCCCCCTGACCATTCCGCCGCTGCGGTCGCGCAAGGAAGACATCCGGCTGCTTGTCCGGTTCTTTCTGGATCGCTATTCGAGGCGGTATCACCGGGATATCCAGCAGCCCAGCGAGAGGGAGCTGGAGGCGCTCTTGCAGTATGACTGGCCCGGGAACATCCGGGAATTGAAAAGCGTGCTCGAACGTACGGTCATCCTGCATCAGGGAGGCCGCCTCTCCTTTGACCTCAGCTCCCACGCCGAAAGCAAAGCGGACGGAACTCCCCGCCAGGAACCCTGCGAGGAGCTCTTCAAGAACCTTCCGACGCTCGACGAATTGCAGAGCCGGTATATTCAGCATGTGCTCAAGATCACCAACGGGCGTATCACCGGGAACCGGGGGGCGCTGCGCATTCTGGGCATGAAACGCTCGACGCTCTATCTCAGGCTGAAACAATACAACATTCGATTCTGACCGTCCTGCATATGGATGGAATGTTCAATATATGGATACCGTCCATTATTTGAACAAAACGGAGGCCGCCCCCCGGAAACGAAAGAACGCATCCCCTTTTCCCCTATGACGTTATTCTCACGATACGGCATGGCACAGGCTTTGCTCATAAGGCTGTCGACAGGAGCGGGCAAAGGCTGCTCCGTCCCTTTCGGAAATCGGGAACAGGGGAATGCCGTATGCTTTTTCGGAACGTGGTCATTTTCGGAGCCGGTACGATGGGCCATGCCATTGCGTTGCGGTTCGCGCGCGGCGGACATGCCGTCACCCTCACCGACGTCGACCGGGACGCTTTGGATCGCGCGGAACGGTCCATCCGCCGACTTGCGGGCACGCAGTCCGAGCAGCTGGGAGGAGAAGCGCCGGAAAGCGTCATGGCCCGGCTGAGGTTTGCGGAGGACGGATTCGGAGCGGCGGCTGGGGCCGAGCTCGTCGTCGAAGTCATTTCGGAACGGGTGGACATCAAGCGCCGTTTTTACGAGGAACTGGCCTGCGTCGTGTCCCCGTCGGCCCTGATAGCCAGCAACACCTCCGTCCTCGACATCTTCGAACACGCTCCGTCCGTCCTGCATCCCCAGTTGATCATGGCGCACTACTTTGTGCCAGCGCACATCATTCCCCTCGTCGAAATCGTCGGCCATCCTTCCAATCCCGGACAGCTCGTCCCGCAATTCGCCGCCTGCTTGTCCGCACTGGGCATGAAGCCGGTGGTGCTCAAGCGCTTCGCGCGCGGCTTCATCGTCAACCGTATCCAGCGGGCCATCAATCAGGAGCTGTTCCAGCTTCTCGACGAGGGCGTGGCGGACGCGGCGGCGCTGGACGATGCCGTTTCCGTCTGTCTGGGCGCGCGCCTTGCCGTGATGGGGTACCTGTCCAGACTGGATTTCACCGGGCTTGATCTTGTGTTGAGCAATTACCGTCAGGTTCCTATGGGGCTTGCGACGGATGAGACGCCGCCTCCCCTGCTGGAACGGATGGTTGGGGAAGGGCGTTTGGGGTTCAAAAGCGGAAAGGGATTTTACGGCTACTCGGGCGTCACGTCCGAAGAGGTGCTGCGCCACCGGGACGCGAGGCTGTTGGCCGTGTTCCGGAGCCTTGAAACCATCAACGCCCGTTTTCCGTCTCCCACCCTTGAACCCGCGAACGGCGGGGCATGGCAAAACGGGCCTTCCAGCCAGAAGGATGAAGACACATGAAAATCGCACGGGAAAACCTCATCAGCGGACTGGTTGTGATCGCGCTCGGGCTTGTGTTCCTTTCGCAGGCGTTCGGGCTGGAGCAGGCGAATGCGACGGAAGGCATTCACCCGATGGACTATCCCAAGGCGCTCACATGGCTTTTCATAGCCGTGGGATGCTGCATCGTGCTGGTGCCGTCGCACCGCCGAAGCGACTCGGATATTCCGTTGTTTTCGGCGAGGACGGCGGCGGTTTCCGGGATTCTCGTCGCCTATGCGCTGTTGCTGGATCACATGGGATTCGGCGTGACGAGCTTCCTCGCCGCCTGCGGCATCGGCTATGCGATGGGGTGGCGCAAGCTGCCTTCGCTACTGCTGTCGAACCTGTGCGGAACGGCCGTCATCTGGTCGCTGTGCTGGTATGTCCTCAAACTCCCGCTTCCGATGGGCATACTGTTTTAGAGGAAAGGGCCGTGTTTCGGACGGTGGCGGGCCGTCCGCCTTTCGGACCCGCGTCGGCAAAGAGAAGGAGAAAACATGCTTTTCATCGATTCCCTGTTGGCGGCTCTTTCGCCTTTTACCCTCGCAATGAATTTCGTGGGCGTGATGCTCGGCATGATCGTGGGCGCGCTGCCCGGTCTGGGGTCCGTGGTCGCCATCACGATCTGCCTGCCCTTCACCTTCGGCATGACGAGCGTGTCGGCCATCGCCTTGCTGCTCGGGGTCTACTGCGGCTCCATCTGCGGCGGCTCCATTGCCGCCGTGCTCATCAATACGCCCGGAACGCCGCAGTCCGCGGCTACGGCGTTTGACGGCTACCCGATGGCGAGGGCGGGAAAGCCCGGAAAGGCCATCGGCTGGGCGCTGGCGGCATCGATTTTCGGAGGCGTGTTCTCGTGCGTGATCCTTACCTTCGCCGCGCCGCAGATCGCCGTTTTTGCCTTGCAGTTCGGGCCGCTTGAAACGTGCGCCCTGATCCTGATGGGCCTGACCTGCATTTCCAGCGTATCGGCCAACAACC
>ERZ772816.1788-NODE-1788-length-16512-cov-3.052014_pt1 | contig 16512 bp, 10 predicted proteins | sample MGYA00511359_ERZ772816 | MGnify/ENA primary metagenome ERZ772816 (study PRJEB29015, sample SAMEA2737710) | human gut metagenome | biome: human gut; feature: human-associated habitat; material: faeces | place: China | collected 2012 ...
CTTTTTACGACTGTAGTGCTAAAAAATGTGATAATCTAATAGTAATGGAATAAAAAATGAGGGATACTGTAACTTTTAATTCTGATTTTTATTATATTTGTATAGCCGTTGAAAGGTGCGTTCATTGAGACTAAATATCGAAAAGCGTTCAGCTTTTTTACGTAGTAACGAAACTACCAATTTCTTTTACCCTCAGGGTAAATATTACAACACGTAAAAATGACTGAACGCCTACGCTTGTTATACATATACTTTGCGTGGGCGTTCTTCTCATTTGTGTTGTAGGGATTGGTAGTTCCTGTTGCTACATTTGGGAAGAAAAGGCTCACGTTTTTTTATATCTATTCTTGACATAACATTCAAAACATATGAAAAGATCTTCATTTTGGGTTTTATCGTAAAAGTGCGTTGCTTTTTTAACGAGTTAGTTTTCCTTTTTATTAATTAAAAAAAAGACTACTATGGATAAGAAAATCGTAGGTGCCAACGCAGGCAAAGTATGGCACGCCCTTAATGAAGCTGATGGAATTTCGATTCCCGAACTTGCCCGGAAAGTAAATCTGAGTGTGGAAAGCACAGCTCTGGCAGTCGGTTGGCTGGCTCGTGAAAACAAGGTAGTGATTGAACGCAAGAATGGATTAATTGAAATTTATAATGAAGGTCATTTTGACTTTTCTTTCGGATAAGTTTAATGAATATAATGCTGGTTAGGTTATATAATGAAAGAAGCTCTCGATAAAAAACTGAATTCAGTGATATTGAAAGCTTCTTTTTATTATATACCTTGTGTCAAAATGCCTTATTGAAGAGTAACTATAATGGAGTGTTCGCCCTTCTCTGTTATGATAATTACCTTATTTCTTTGTCAGAAACTTCTTGCTCAACCACTTTCTTACAGGCTCGTCATACAGTTTCAGGCAAAGGTAAGCCAACACAATGCTTCCGAAGAAGACGCATAAGGCTACCGGCCATGACTGGGAGAAAGTGATATGTGGTTCTTTGCTCCATAACCAAGCATAGAACAGATACATGAAAGGATAATGTATGATATATACCGGATAAGATATATCTCCCAGGAATTTACAGATTTTGGCTGTACCTTTATCCGTCGTTTTTCCCGAAGCACCCAGATAGACAAGTAGTGGGAAAATAAGAATGGTGCATACAGCATCATAAATACCATTCATCCACGGAGATGTCTCACCGCCTACATACGGCATGGTAAGTAAAATGAGAATCGACAGACTGCATATCCAGAAAGCCCCTTTGATATGGACCGGTTTAAATATGCGCGACATCAATAATCCGATAGAGAATGCGAACAACATACGTAGAAAACCTCCGATCAGGTTATAGTCGATCATCGACCAGCCTACTCCCAGATGATAGTTGCCGGAAAGATTGAATATTGAGAAGGAAGCCAATCCGATTCCTGCTATCACAACGAGTATCGTAAGTGCTTTGGTAGACATCCGGCGAATAAATAGGGCATACAAAATATTACCGATATACTCGAAAAATAACGACCAGCAAGGGCCGTTCAACGGAAACATCTCACCATTGCCACGAACTTCATATCCCACACCCGGCATGGCAGGAATGAAGAATATCGTGCAAAGAAGAGACAACATAATCATGGAGATGGCTACATGCGTTCCATCCCATTGCACACAACCCTGAATACAGAATGTGATAGCACCCAATACGGCACCCATAACGACCATCGGATGAAGACGTATCAAACGACGTTTAAAGAAATCTTTCATGGTGAGACTCTTGCCCCAACGGTCGTCATAAGCGTAACCGATCACGAAACCCGAAAGGATAAAGAAGAAATCCACGGCAAGATAACCGTGGTTGAGAGTCTCGATATTGCCACCACCGGCAAAAGCATATCCCTCGAATACATGATACCATATCACCAGAAGAGCCGCAACCCCTCGCAGTCCGTCAAGGAGTACGTAATGGGGTTTAGAGTCTGCAAATGCAGAGGAAGAGATTTTTTGCATGTTTTAAATTATTGTTCAAATTAGTATTAGTCATTGAAGAAGCCGCAAAAATACGGAATTTATAAGTTTAAAAATTTGTCCTGCATCAAAATCTTGCCGTGTATGGGAATTATTTGTATGCTCTGAGGCGGCTGAGTGTTGATAGTGTGATGCCCAGATAAGAGGCGATATATCCCAATTGTATCCGTTGGCACATTTGAGGAAACTGAAGTTTGAATGCTTCATATCTTTCTTTTGCAGACAGGGTGAGGCGGTCTTTGTGCGAACGGTGCAGGCGTCTGTATTCGTTTTGATGAATCACTCTTCCCCAGTTTGCCAGTTCGATATTGGTCTGAAACAGCCGGAGCAGATCGGTCAGTGATATTCTGTATGCGACAACGTCCTCAAGCGTTTCCACAAATTCTTCACTCATCTTATTATAATACAATTCATCCATGCTGAAGACAATCGCTCCCTCGCACGCAAAAGAAGTCGTTATTTCCTCTCCGTTTACCAGCCAGAAAGAGCGGGTCATTCCTTCTTCAATAAAATAAGCCGATTTGCAAAATTTGTCAGCCTCTATCAGTTGATGCCTCTTTGGAAAATGACATAATACTGTATTTTCTTTTAGTATTTGTATCGTTTCATCCGAAATGGGATACAAAGAGTTCATCTTATCTATAATGTTTCTCATAAAGTAGTCCTTAATAATTTTCTGTCAAGTACAAAAATAGGAAAAACAATTCTGCCCACAATAGATGCCGGTGAAAAAGGGGGTGTTTTATCGATTCGTTCACTAAGGAGGAGAGAAACAGGAGAGTGGGAACTGCTGCTGAAAGACAAAGAAGGTACACTTCATTCTTTGGTGAAATGTACCTTCTTTGATATCGGGAAGAGGCTAAACACGTGAGTATAGCCAGCTTATTCCGGAAATGGTATACATCAATTGACGTTACTTACCTTGGATTCTGCTGTATATTCGGATTGGCATCTATCTCGCTTTGCGGAATAGGCAGGGCTATTCTCAGATCGGTAGCTTCTATCTTTTGTGCGTTAGACGCTTTCAAGGTCTCAAGATGCCAGCTGCCCTTGCGTTCAATAGCCAGACCATTGCGTAAGTAGTCATAGAAGACTTCCCCTTCGCCAACCAGTTCCTTGCGGCGCTCTTTAAGAATCCTGTCCAGAGTAAAAGTCTCCGTTGATACTTGCTGACTGGTATCCGTCGTACGGCGGCTGATGATGTCATTCAGATAACCTTGTGCTTCTTCAAGATCCGTTCCTTTTTTCAGTCCCGCTTCAGCCGCGTTCAGATAGACTTCGGAAAGGCGGATGATGCAAATGTTATTAGTTTTGGGATCATCTCCGGTCTTGCCGGGAAATTTGGCAAGATAGACTTTTTCGTGCATAGCGGCAGCCGGAAGTCCGGTGTTGTTTTCGATGACAGATTCCTTTGTCAGGCAGTGGCGTACATCCTTGGGGTCTTCATTCAGCAGATTCAGGAAATCTTCCGACAAGATCAGATTATTCCAGTCGACCTTTGTTTCGTTGGCATAAACCATCGGAGCACCCTCACCGCCCGTACCTCCTGAAGGTTCGGATAAAGTGATGTAAAGTTCGAATAATGATTCCGACTGGAAATCCTGCCCCCATATATTGGGATATTCCTCATAGCTGTAAAGCTGATAACGTCCGCCGTTGTTTTTGATGACGTCCGTAGCGGCATCATAAGCCTTCTGATATTCACCCATATTCAGATAGACTCTTGACAGTAATGCCTGAGCTGCCCAGTAGTTTATATAGCCATTGGATGTCTCTCGTCTCAATCCGAACAGTGCATTGCTCATGTCGCTGACTACCTGTTCGTAGCATTGCGCTACAGTGCTGCGTGATGGTTTATGTGTGGGATCGGAAGGGGAGGTCTCGATGGGTACTCCCAATGAAGCCCCCTTGTCATTCGTATAAGGCATTCCGAACAACCGGGTCAGGTTGAAGAGGGAAAGTCCCCGCATCACCAGTGCTTCGGACTTGATGCGGTTCAATTCTTTAGTATCACTGCTTTGAATACTGCCCGACTCTATTTTCTGTATCAGATTATTTGTCTGTCGTATTACTTTATAAACAGTATTCCATGGCAGTACAATATTCAGATTATCGGAAGCGAGCACATTGTATTCATAATAGGGAGATACACGTTTTCCGTCTCCTTTGGTGATACGTGCCTGTACATCGGCGGCACGGCAATCGCCGTAATACCAATAGTTGTCTCCGTAATAGCTATGGCCGGATGCCAGACGATAAATTCCGTTCAGAGCGATCTGGGCATCGTCCAATGTGACGATGGCCTGTCCTGTTTCTACCGAACTGGTGGTGTTAAGGTCTAGCCAGTCTGCCGAGCAGGAGCTGTTCAGTAGAGCCATTGCTGTAAGTATGTATATATGAATTCGTTTCATTATGTTGTTTATTTAGTTAGAATGATAGGGATGTTAGAATGATAATTGAGCTCCGAAACTGAAAGTACGCATGGCGGGAGCCTCACAAAAGACTTCACCGTTAACGGGTGTTTCGGGGTCATACTGTTTCCATTTGGCCCAGGTCAGCAGATTGTTTCCCGAGAAATATACCCGTACTTTGTCAATCATCAGCTTTTGAGTCCACTGGTTGGGCAGTGTGAAGCCGAGGGTAAAGTTTTTCAGGCGTAAATGATCGGTGCTGTGGATATAGCGGGACGAGTTGGTGGAAGTAGCCGGTTCACCATATACGAAACGTGGGATATCCGTCTGATCTCCGGGCTTTTGCCAACGGTTCATCATGTATGCGGGCAAGTTGTATCGTGAACTGTAGATGGAACTGCTGCCGTTTTCAATATAAGTTCCCAGTTTGTCGAACGAGTAACCGCCCAGTGAATAAGTCAGTGTAAAGGTCAGGTCTATCCATTTGTAATTCAGTATATTGATACTTTGGGAGTAGCGGTCTTGTACGGAATGGATTCTGCTTTGGCAGCATCGGTGGTGAGTTCCCGATTGTAGCTTCCGTCTTCATTTTTTGTATTCAGATAATATTGGGCAGAACCGGTCAGCGGGTCTACTCCGGCAAACTCTTTTACATAAAACGTATGATAGGGGAGTCCCACTTTATGGATGAACCATGTTCCCTCAATCGTCTGGTCTAATAGTCCGTTGAGTGAAACGATCTTATTCCGGTTATGGCTCAGGTTGAAAACACTGGTCCAGTTAAAGTTGTTGGAAACAACGTTCAGCGTACGCAATTCAAACTCTACTCCCTTGTTGTTCAGGCGTCCGATGTTACTTAAATAACTGGTAAATCCGGTAGTGGCGCTGATGGGGAGACTGTAAAGCAAGTCCTTGGTATCCCGGTTGTAATATTCCAGACTCGCAAAAATACGATTGATAAATGAAAGGTCGATACCCAGATTCAGGCTGTAATTCTTTTCCCATGTCAACAGATCATTGGGTTGTGCCGATTCATACGATCCGGCTGCCTCCATGTAGTTTTCTCCATAACTGTACAATCCTTTGTAGCCGTAGTATGAACCGGGCTGATTTCCGTTTACACCATACGAGGCACGTATCTTGACATCACTCAAAACCGGCTTTACGGCTTTCATGAAATTTTCGTTGCCCAAATGCCACATACCCGACACAGACCAGAAATTTCCCCAGCGGTTGTTGGGTGAAAGACGTGAACTTCCGTCGCGACGGTAACTTCCGGCGATGTAGTAACGGTCGTCATAGTCATAATTCAGTCGTGATAGATAAGAAATCATCCGATAGGCTTGGGTGGCAGACTTGAAACTGTTCAATACGGCGGCATTATCCGGTTCTGTCAGTTTATCACTGGGCAGTTTGGACTTTTCACCCGAAGCGTGGTCTGTCTGGTAGCTTTCTATTTCATAAGCCGCCAATACATCGAGATGATGTTTGCGGGCGAAAGTACGCACATAGTTCAGTGAGGTCGATGAGATCAGTTTGCCGTATTCAATGAAGCCTTTGGCTGTCTGGGCGTCGCTTCCGCTTTTAGGACCTGCCGAGCTCAGAGGGTTATAGTAGCGTGAATCCTTCTGGATAGTATAATCATAGCTTAATGTCTCTTTTAGTTTGAGACCTTTGATCGGCTCTATCGCTGCGTAACCGGTTGAAAACATACGTGTCATACGCACACGGTTGTAATCGGTGAGTATGTCGCGCAATGGGTTCAGGCTGGTGCCGTCATAAGCTCCTACGTAGTTTCCTTCTTCATCACGCACCACCATGGAAGGTGTCATGGCCATGGCTACGCACAGGAAAGGGTTAATAGATGATCCGCGTTCCTCATTCATTTCCTGATTCATTTGCGAGAACATCATATTTGCTCCTACTTCCCCGTATTTGCCGACTTTCTGCGTCATGTTCAAGCGTGCTGAGTAACGGTCCAGGCTGGAGTTTTTGGCCAATCCTTCCTGATTGTTGTAGCCGAGCGAAGCATAGAATGTAGAACGGTCGTTACCGCCGGAGACGGAAGCTTCATAACTCTGATGCATAGCGGTGCGAAGCAGCTCTTTTCGCCAGTCCGTGTATCCCATGGCCGGCTTGTACGCATATGTGCCGATATTGGAACTGGCATATTCAGCCGGAGACTCCATACCGTTGTCTGTTGCGTAGTTCAGCAATCCTTCATAGAGCAGTTCTTCCCGTTGGTCACCGTTGAGGGTAGGGCGGAAGTCGACAGCCGCATGAGAGAAGCCGCCTGACACGTTCAAGTTCACACGTACCTTTCCGGTATTTCCTTTTTTGGTCGTGATCAATATGACGCCATTGGCGGCGCGGGAACCATACAGGGAAGCCGCTGCCGCATCTTTGATTACAGTCACGTTTTCAATATCCGACGGATTCAGCGTACTCATTATATTGGTCTTAGAATTGTTCATATATGCAGCATCAGCATCACCGGAGCTTATACTTCCGGAAGTAACCGGTACTCCATCAATGACAAACAAAGGTTCCTGTGAAGCGTTGAACGATCCCATTCCTCTGATGCGAATACTTTGGTTGGCACCCGGTTGACCGGAACTGCTGGTTATTTGTACACCGGTAGTCATACCTTGCAACTTTTGCTCAACGCTCATCACAGGCACTTCTTTCAGCATATCTGTACGCAGCGTATTGGCCGATCCTGTGAACGAGGATTTGGAGAAATTACCATACCCTGTTACTACTACCTCGTCAATATCCATCGTTTCGGGGATCAGTACTATTTTGAGTTCTTTCTCTTTGCGGGGGACGCGTATTTCCTGTGTCTTCATTCCCACATAAGATACGACCAACATCTTGGTTCCGGTTTCCACGGACAATTGAAACTGACCGTTGATATCGGTAATCACTCCTTTGGTGGGATTCCCCTTTACACTGACGGTGGCACCGATAAGTGGTTCATTATCCTCTGATGATATAACAACACCGGATATGTTCAGTTGCTGAGCGGACGCATACGAAATACTCAACAAACAAAACAGTAAGCTAAAACATAATGTTAACCTTTGATTAATCTTCATACTTTTATATTTAAAAATACATTTGCTATAAAGTCGATACAAAGGATATACCAATAGGATATAAAGAAATGCTGAAAAGATAAGATACAGATTAACAGCGGGGTTGAAAAATCGATATTATTGGGGAGGTGTGGAAAAAATGTGGAAAGGTGTGGAAAATATACCCAATCAATTGGTACGATAAATAGCGTGGCTATATGGATTATCGTACCGATAATGATTGGGTATATAGGTCTTACAATTTAATATCCCGGATTCTGATACTCGCTGCCGTTGATAATGGTAGCGGTAAAGGTTGTAGAAATGGGACGTAAAGCATAATTCGGATCAAAGAACCGTGCGAGATCCGGGTGAGTATCTTTCAGATAATCAGAACTCTTGAACATCCCTGTCCGTTTCAAATCGTAGAAACGGCAATATTCACCGCATAGTTCGCGTCCTCTTTCGTCTAATACGTCACGAACCGTCATGCTGCCCGTTAGCGGGTTTGCTCCGGCACGTTCGCGAACCTTATTCAGGTATTTGGCGGCATTCGCTCCTCCGTTCAGATAAATGTCAGCTTCTGCGGCAATCAGATAAACTTCCGCCATACGCATGATAAACGTAGCGTTTAAGTTTCCGTTTCTTTGTTTGGAGGCGTTTGCAACGTAATAGTTACTGCTGTTGTGCTTGTTTAGTGACGGATAATAGTAACGGAACAGATTCTCGCTGGTATCGTCGTTTTTGTAATTCCCTGTTACATTTGTATACGAGTAGTTCATGTTCACATTGTTGTTTGCATCACTGTAGACATGGTTGTAATCAATCAACAAATAGGCGGTCTTGTGCTCATTCTGTTTTTCCGTAGAATAATCCGCATCCTGCGGCATGATAAATTTAATGGCCGGATCACCTTTCTTCAGAGCTTTGCCGATGACTGTTTCGTCTTTGTCGTACATGTGTACGGCACTTTCGTCCCAAGTATAACTTTTATTGGCCTTCCATTCGGTAGTGAATGACTGGTGGAATCTGGGATCTAACGTGCCGTCATTCTGTACATACAGATTCAGCAAGTGTTGCGTAGGCATGAAGATGCCGCTGATGGAGCCTTCCCATGTCAGTCGTGTTTCCTGATTGTCTTCACGGGCACCGAACTTATTGATGTCACACAGGAAATACTCGTCATTGCGGTTTAGCTTGTAGTTACCGTTGCTCGAACCGTGTCCGTCCGTGCCTGCATATCAGCGATGTTTCCAGAGAGCTTCCTTGTTTTCCCAGTTATTGCTTTCTTCGAATACTTCACTGTATGTAGGATACATATAAGTGTTGTATTTCCCGCCACCCGATTCGCAGTCGGAGATCAGCTGTAAAGCTGCGTCGAGAGCTTCCTGCAGGTATTCCGTGCTTCCATACTCGTAGGTCTGCAGACAGGCTTTTGCCAAAAAGCCGAGAGCGGCTTTCTTGGTCGGAGTGGTAGTCGTGGCATGATTCCCGATTGATAGCCATTCGGATGCGAATCTCAGGTCGGGCAGGATGACATCTTTGTAGATAGTCATCGGGTCGGTGCGGACAGGAGAGTAGTTAAGGCTGGTTTCCGGTTCTGTAAGCATGGTTACCCCTCCGAATTGTTCCACTGCGTTGAAGTAATAGACAGCTCTCATGAAGCGGGCTTCGGCAACTTTCGCATTCCGTTCCTCTTCTGTGGCGTAGGGAGGCTTGTCGCCTAAGGCGATGGCTTCGTTGCAGGAACCTATTCCGTCGTATGTCCCGTTCCACCAGTTATTGGTGTAGGTCGTGTTGGGCGATGTTCCGGCGAAAAACCAGAACCATTCGGTGTAGCTTGTCGATTGGTTAGCCTTGTACGTCCAGAGGTCCGTATCCCCTTCGGTCAGCGACATCCAGTCTGCGGCACCGTAGTAAAACCTTTCCATTGCGAAGTAGCACTGGTTGATCAGTGTTTCGTATCCCTCGGTCGAGGTAGCCAATGTTTCATTGGTAAATGCGCCCGGGTTGTACTCTTCCAGCGAGCAGGAATGCAGGAATAGTGCAGACAGCAGGACAGAGCAAAAAACTGTTTTTAAATGTATACTTTTCATTGTCATTTTCTTCTTTAATTAGAATGTGAGATTAACTCCAAATACAAATTGCCGATAGGTGGGAAACGCGTCCGAACCGTTCGTTTCGGGGTCTGTGTCCTTCAGTTGCTTGTCTTTCACAAAGATGAACGGATTGTAGGCCGTAGCGTAGATGCGGCATTTCTCCATCAATACCTTGCGGGAAATGTTGGCGGGGAGGGTATATCCCAGAGTGATATTCTTGATCTTGATGAAGGAGCCGTCGTGTACTCTCAGTGAAGGATATACCGTTTTTTGTTCGTCTCCCGTTCCGGGACGCGGGAAGTATGCGCCCTGATTGTCCTCTGTCCAGTAATCCACGCCTGCCAGCTGATTCTTGGTCACACTTTGCTCTGCGGTATAGTAGCCGAGCAGGTCACTGTTGATTGTCTGCCCGTAGCGTGCCATTGCAAAGACGGATAAATCGAAGTTCTTGTAGGTGAAGGAGTTGTTCAGTCCGATGATCCAATCCGGATTCGTGTGTCCCAGAATTTGTCTGTCGTCGGTGCTGTATTTATGTACTCCGCCGTCTCCGTTTTTATCCACTGTCTCTATCTTGATAAATCCCGGATTTACGCCATACGCATCCAGCGTCTCCTTTGGAGTGTCACTTCCCCAGATTCCTGCATATTTATAGCCGTAAATGGCATGAATCGGTTCGCCGGTAAACAGGTTCTCGGAGATCAGGTCACCGTCGGGCAGCTTGTCTATCTTCTCCTTGCTCCAGGTGGCGGACAGGGTCGTGTTCCATGTAAAGTCCTTGTGCTGTATATTGTGGGAGTTCAATATCACTTCCACGCCCTGATTGCTGGTTTGGGCGATATTCTGCCAGATAGACAGAGGAGAACCCCATCCGGTCAGTCCGCTGGTGATGGGCAATATACGCTTGAATAATAATCCTTTGGTGGTTGTTCTGAACCATTCAATGGAACCGTCGATGCGGCTGTTCAGTATGCCGAAGTCCAGACCGATGTTCCAGTTGTACGATTTTTCCCAACCGAGGTCGGTGCTGCCGTAAGTCTCCGAGTATTGTGTGAAAGGAACGATTTTTCCATTGACGGAGACTCCGCTGGCAGAATATACGTAGGCTTGGGTAGTGGTGCTGTAAGCGTCTGTTCCGCCGGAGTTGCCCGTGATGCCGTAGCTGACTCTCAGTTTCAGGTTGTCCAGCCAGCTTCGTGTCTTTTCCATAAAAGCCTCGTCGGAAATTCTCCAGGCTATGGCGCCTGCCGGGAAAGCATCCCATTTGTGTCCGGCGGAGAATTGTGAGACACCGTCCCAACGGGTGGAGAAGTTGAATAAGTACTTGCTCTTGTATGAATAGTTGAGGCGGAAAGCAAAAGACATTTTCTGTGTCTGTGCGAAGTCCGATTCCACATGTGGGGAGGAACCCGAAGTCAACCGCCAGAACGACCATTGGTCTACCATTTGTCCGCTTGCGGCAGCCATGTTGCTTTCCGACTGGTTCTTGTTCCACGAAGTGATTAAAGAAACTCCTACCGTATGCGCTTTGGCAAGGGTTGTGCTGTATGCCAGAATGTTTTCCCACGTGTAATTCCATGCGTTGTCATTGGTGATGGAAGCGTGAGGCGAACCCGCATAACTCGGACGGTTGGCGTTGCATTGGTTTCCCCAGTATTGTCCTCGTCGGGAATGGTTCAATGTCCCGTTGATCCGGCTGGTGAATGTGAAATCTTTGAGAGGAGTCAGCTCGACATACCCGCTCATATTCAGGTAAGTGGAACGGGTGTTGTTCGCATATTGATTCTCTATGAAATCTCCCATCGGCGAATACTGCCCTGTGATATATTCGTGATTGATCTTGCCTTCCTCATCATAGGCATCCCCCAACGGGAAAGCGGAGAGGGAGCGGGTAAACGTGTTTTTCACGCCGGAATTCAAATCACGGTACACCAGATTGGAGGTGAAACCGACTTTCGCCCACGAAAAGAGTTGCTGGTCGATGTTGAGCCGTAAAGAGTACCGGTTCAGATTTTCATTGCTGAGCAGACCTTCTTCCCGGTTGTAGGAGGTCGAAGCGAATATCCTTGTCTTTTCCGTTCCGCTGCTTACCGAGAGGCTGTACTTTTGTGTGGTAGCTGTATTACCGGAAACCTCGTCTACCCAGTCAATCCATTTTCCGGCATTATACGCATCTGTAAAAGCCTGCTTGCCCAGTAGGGCAGACATATCGGAAGGGAAATCACCGTTCTTATATTGGTATGCCTCTTTTTGGTAAGTCACCCATTCATCCTGAGTCATTCCGTGTTTGTAGTTGGGCGATCCGCTGAAGCCGTAATACGCGTCAAAGTTGATTGTGGCTTTGCCTTCTTTTCCTCTTTTGGTGGTGATAATCACAACACCGTTTGCTCCTGCCGAACCGTAAATGGCGGTGGATGAAGCATCCTTCAGAACATCGACACTTTCAATATCGGAAGGGTTGACCTGACTATAGCTTCCGGGGATTCCGTCGATAATAAACAGTGGCTCGTTATTGCCATATATGGAACGCGAACCACGCAGCAGGATGCTGACTTCACCGCCTACCTGTCCCGATGTTTTGGTGATGTCCATGCCGGGTATCTTTCCTTGAAGAGCCTCCATCACATTACTGGTAGGAGCAGCCAGTACCTCGGCACTTTTGACAGAGGTTACCGCTCCTGTCAGATCCCTCTTTTTGACGGAGCCGTATCCTACTACTACCACTTCGTCAATCAGTCGGGCATCTTCCACCATTGTGATTTCCAGTTTGCTTTTATTACGTGTGCTGACTTCCTGTTCTATGTATCCCATATAAGATACTTTGAGTACTGCGTTGGGCGACACACGCAGTGTGAAGAGTCCGTCTACATTTGTAATAGTCCCGTTGTTTGTGTCTTTTTCTACAATATTAGCTCCGATTATCGTCTCTCCCTGAGAGTTTTTCACTACGCCGGAGATGCTTCTGCTCTGCTGGCCGTAGACTTGTGTGGCTCCGACTACCGATATTATTCCTGTTAAAAGGAATAGCAGGTAGAATCTTATCATATAAACTGTCTTTAGGGTAACTTCTGTCCCTATGTTTGTTTTATCAGAAAATGATTTCATGTTTTTTGTTTAATTGTATGTTCACTAATTGGTTTTTGAATAGTTAAATCTCTGAATGATTTAAATCTATGTCCCGATTATACCGATTTGATTTACTCCATAGGCTATTAGATTTTATTGGTTAAAACTGCGATTGTACCGTGAATTGACGGTCAATCTCTGAGTGTATGTATTTGATGTGGCGCCACGATCAATATCAGTTTATTTAGACTGATTGGACAAAAGTAGGCATAGAGCGTTGGGGATTGAAAAAAATAAAGTTGACTTTGAAACAGAATGGGTTGATTTTTACTATCTTTGTCTCAATGTAATCACATAAAGAACAATAATATGGATGTCGAAGTAAAAAATAAAGCAAACAGGAGGCACGTCGGACATAACCTGCAAAAGATCCGTGTTTATTTTGGTATGAAGCAGGAGGCTTTAGCGGCTGATCTTGGTGTAAATCAACAGGTCATTTCAAAGATTGAAAAACAGGAAGAAATCGAAGAAGGGCTTCTAAATCAAATAGCTTCTGTATTGGGGATATCTGCTGAGGTGATTAAGGATTTTGATGTTGAGAAGGCAATATATAATATCAATAACATTAGAGATAACACCTTTGAACAAGGAGCTACATCAATAGCCCAGCAGTTCAATCCATTGGATAAAATCGTGGAATTGTATGAACGTCTGCTGCAAAGTGAGAGAGAGAAAATTGAATTATTAAAGAAAAGGTGATTATTATTAGTTGATTAACTAATTTAATTAAGAAATAAATATTATGGAAACAGAAACTTATACAAACAGTTCACATTTGGGGCGTAAAATAGAAAGAATACGCCGTCTTCGTGGTATGACTCAAACGGATTTGGGTGAGTTGCTAGGGGTGACAAAACAGGCTATTTCCAAAATGGAACAAGCGGAAAAGATAGATGATGAGAAGTTAAAACAAGTGGCTACTGCATTGGGGGTTACAGAAGAAGGCTTAAAGAAATTTACAGAAGAAACTGTACTATACTATACAAGCAATTTCTATGAGAACTGCCATGTAAGCGCATCTAATATAGGGCCTATTACTCATGTGGAAAATCTCAATCATTTTTCAATGGACCAAGCTGTGAAACTATTTGAGGAGTTACTTAAAATCGAAAGAGATAAATATGATAAGGGAAAAGAGGAAAGCGCTAAATAATAATAGGTTTATCCTTTTCCTTATTTAGGATTCTTAGAAATATATGATAAAGCTCCATTTAGTTGTTCGGACATTGAAGAATAACTAAATGAAGCTTTAATTTGATAGATATCCTATAAATGTGTTCTAATCAAATAATTGATAGAAGTCAGCAATTGAATTCTTGCTTATCATTTAAAATGGGTTGAATGATTTAATAATGGGCTAACCGATACGCAAAAGAACTAAATCGTCCAAATATGAATTCAAATCATATAAATCTAAAAGTCGTTTATTGGATAAAGAATTCCTATACTAAATTTAGCTCCGGCTTGTGCAATAAATAATCTCTTTCAGTACATAAATTAATTCGTCCGCCTATAGCCGGACGCAAGTTTGCCTATAGCCGACGTTACGTTTGCCTATAGTCGGACGCAAAGTTGCCTATAGGCGGACGAATTAATTTATGTACCCGCGGATATTATTTTTTATAGAGAAAATGTTTATTGTGTTCGTCTGCAATGATTGCAGTAATTCGAAAGTAGATTCAAGAAACATCAATAGAGTAAGTAACTCATAGTCACTTTTTCCCATAATACTCTATTATACAAATGAATACAATGCACCTTCTTTTTGGGTATTATGTTCTCTCTCTGTATATTTGAATGTCGCAATCATGCTTCTCTATCTATGATATTGATTGGCGCATATAGTGCGACAACTAACTCACATAATGTGCAATAGCTACCGCACATGATATGGATTAGCTATCGCACATCATGTGAGTTAGCTTAAAGGCATAAATTATTTTATAGAATGACAATTTCAAATCAGCAGACTATGTGTCTGTTTACATTAAAAGAATAAGAAGATGCATTGTAACAGGCTGAACAATTGAATGATAGATGAAAATATGATTTGCTGACGAGGTTTTATTTTATTCATAACTGCATAACAATAGGGCAAACGGTATGAAATTGGTTAGTTATCTTTGGGCAATGAGACTAGTGAACTTTGAAAATTATTATCTTTGTTGTCTTATGTAATGATACAGTTTGGGCTAGAACAATAGATGCTGTAATCTGTGACTGAAAATTTGATAATTATGAACATTGGCAATAGTGATATTCTATATTCTTTTGATAGAGCCCGTCTAATTGACAGAGCTCGCAATGGATTTATGAGAATAGACGGGCTTACCTTTAAACGAGCTAGAGATTATATGGCCAAATATAGTGCTCGTGATTATTTGATGCAATGTCCGCTTGACCTTTCAACGAAAGAATTGGTCAGTGGGATGAAAGATTATTGCCTGCAGCGTAGAGCCGAAATGCTCGAACCTTATCGAAAAAAAAGATATTCAATTCATGGTGATCCCATACATCATCTTTATATTATAGGTAATGGATTTGACAGATATCATGGTGCTGATTCTACATATATGGATTTTCGCAGCTATCTATTAAAGCACAATGATTTTGTCGTGAAGATGTTCGAACTCTTCTTCGGTCCCCGATCTATGATGAATAATTTTGATGATTATAATGATTTTCTTTTGTGCCTTCAATACGGACGCAAATTGCCAGCTCCAAAGAACACTTGGGCTAAAGACTATTTATGGAAGGATTTTGAGAAATATCTTAGTGAACTGAACAGGGAACGTATTTTTGATTTTGTTGATGAGAATTTGCCACGATTATATGAAGATGACGAGAGTTTTAGTTATGCTGAATATTTTGCCCCTATAGATATTGTTGCTGATGTTGTTTCTTCTTGTACCTTCGAAATGCAATATCAGTTTCACCGCTGGATTAATACCATACATTACAAGAAAGGGTTTAGGAAGAATATGTTGTATCTTGATCCGAACGCTGCTTACCTGAATTTTAATTATACATTGTTTCTTGAAACAGAATATAATATTTCCCGGGAACATATTTTTTATATTCACGGCGATAGAAGGCAGAAGTTTGGCTCTTTGGTTTTAGGGCATAATGTAGAGGATAATGAAGTCGCTTTTGATGAGTGGGTTCATAAACATAAAAATCGTCGGAGATATCGCCCGAATCTGAAGGATAAGAAGGGTAAATATTTTGCCAATGATAAGTTGGTCTATCTCGCTTTCTTTTTAAAGGATATGAAAAAAGGGAATTGGAAAAATCCAATAAGGTATTATGCTGTAGATCATATTGAGGAGCGTTTGGAAAATTATTATGCGAAGAACATAAAACATTCTAATGACATAATAGATCATAACTTGGGCTTTTTTGAATCACTGAATGATTTGAAAGAGATTACATTGCTTGGTCATTCGCTGGGTGATGTAGACTTTCCATATTTTAAGGCAATTGTTGAAAATGTAAGAAATGTGGATGATCTGATTTGGAATTTTAGTTATTATAGTGATAATGATATTAAAAATATCAGAAGATTTTGCAGACATCTGAATATTCCCCAAGGAAAAAATGTCCGGCATTTTAAGATGTCTGATATAAAGCGGTAGCCGGACTCACACCATTCGCATACCTTTAATTCTAAACGATCTGTTTGGCGGTATGTGACTAGTTAATGCTGCTATTATGCAGTGTTCTATTGTATAGGTGTGTACGCTTTCTGCCTTGAGCAGAGTTTCTAAAACCAGAA
>ERZ772816.1821-NODE-1821-length-16237-cov-4.214003_pt1 | contig 16237 bp, 19 predicted proteins | sample MGYA00511359_ERZ772816 | MGnify/ENA primary metagenome ERZ772816 (study PRJEB29015, sample SAMEA2737710) | human gut metagenome | biome: human gut; feature: human-associated habitat; material: faeces | place: China | collected 2012 ...
TGACCGTGATATAAAGGTAGGTGTGCGTGACTGTCGTGGTGGTTTCCACGATGTTCCCGTGACCGTCGTCAGTTTCGGTGATGACTTCTTCGGTCTTGCTCTCGGTGCGGGAAGATAGCTCGTTCATCCGCCAGAAAATATCTTTGAGGATGGCTTTCTTGCTGTCGTCCACCGTGGCGACCTCCTGCGGATCATCGGGGTCGGTGGTGGTTTTTACCGCATACACCGCCAGCACCTCTGGCCAGACCGCACGGGAGCCGGACATTTCCAACTCATCATAGGTGATGTTTGCCTTTATAGTATCGATCTGCGATTGATAATCGGCATTAATCTCCTGCACGGCCTGCCGCATGGTCTGTCCCGTGCCGCTGTCCTCGCCGGAGAAGAAGATGCCGAAGCAAGAGCCGACGATCAGCCCGATCAGACAGACGACAATAATTACAACAACGGCAATCCACCCGCCCGCAACGATGGCGGCGATCAGCGCCTTTGTTCCGGCAATGATGGCTTTAACAGCGGCAGCGGTAGCCTTAACTGCGGCTTTGATGCCTGCCGCAGTTGCTTTTGCTGCTGCACGGGCAGTCTGCGCCGCAGTTTTGGCGGCTTTCGCCGTGGCCTGCGCGGTTTTCTGTGCCGTTTTTGCCGCAGCCTGCGTCGTTTTTATGGTCGTCCGGGCGGTCTGTTCGGCAGTCTTAATGGTTTTCTGCGTGGTCTTGACCGCCGCTTTGCCCGTAGATTTTGCCGTCTGCTTGATGGTCTTGCCGCTGCGGTCTACCGTTTTGATCGTTTTTTGCGTAGTATCGGCAGAGCGGCGCACCCGTTGCATGGTGTTTTGTGCCTGCTTTTTCGGCAAGTCGGTCTTTCTCCGCTGAAAATAGTCCTTTGCCTTGGAGATATTCTCCTTAGTGGTTTTTACACCCTTGCGGCCGGCCTTATCCAGCCCGTGGGCGGCTTCGTGCACCGCCGTTTCCGTCCCGGTCAAAGTGCGGTCGGCGGCGTATTCTTCGGGAGAGGATTCCGCCGCAAAAACGCCGTGCTCCGCCTTGTCCTTGGTGCGGACATAGGTATCTTTCATGCGCTCGGCGGCTACCGCCGATTTGTCGATCGCCTTTACCGTTCCCTTGACCACATCTCTCGTTTTGATGTCAGGCATGGCTTCACCTCCGTTCCGCACCGCTGAATTTCTTCCCGCATCGCCGCATAAAACGCACGGCTGCGGAGATTCACACCGGCTTTTTGCCATCGTTCTTCAAAGTCAAAACGGACGGCGAGGTCACGGGCGGAATACCCCTTGATAAAGGTGCGCCAAGTGGCATCGTCCCAAGTTTCGAGCTGCTGCCAGAGGTCGGGGAAACGCCGGTGCAGCTTTCGCAGTTCGTCCAGACTTTGCAGAGGACAGCACCAGCAGGAAACCCGGTGGAAGATCTCATACAGGCCGCCCCAATCAAAGCCCCGTTCATAGCAGTAGTTCAGGCAGTCCTTTTCGGTCATACCCCATTCTGCGAGAGGATAGGTCTTGTCCTTGATCCGCTTCGGTTCGTCGGCAGCGATACCGACATATTCAATGACCGTGTAACTCTTCCTCAGTTCTTTCAGATAGGCGTCCACCACACGGGTTTTGAGGATGCCCGTACACCAGCGGTTGCGCGGGCCTGCCCAGCTCATGCCGCTGTACTGCGCCAAGGCAGGATTTTTCCGTTTCGGCGTGTAGTGCAGGAAGTAGTATTCAAAATCGTGCTCCGCTTTCAGCCGGATAATGGGTCTGCCGATATATGCCTCCAATCGGGCAAGATGCTCGTACATCTGCGGAAATTCCAACCCCGTATCGCAAAAGAGGATCAGGTCAACGGGGCGTTTTTCTTCCAGCAGGCGCAGGAGCATCGCCGTAGAATCCTTGCCGCCCGAAAGCGACACCACATATTTTTCAGTCTTCATCGCTGCCCACCTCCGCAGAGGATGCGGCGATCCGCTTGGCAACAACGACCATGCGCCCGTTTTTGCGGCTGTATTCACAGGTGGAGAGCGTGATCAGCTTATCGCCGTATTCCGCCGTTACGCCGGTGTCGTAGAGAGAAAGCGCCTTGCATTGAACGATATAATCATCAAAATCCTCCGCTGACTCCGCACGGGTGAAATGGTAATACTTGAAGCCCTGCTCGGAATAGGCAACGGTCTTGAACACCGCCACGATCTCATATTCGCCAAAGCCGGACAGCGTATCAAAGCGGATGATTTTGTGCTCCTGATAAAAGTCCTCGCTTTCATATTTGCAGAGATCGGCAAACATTGACCCATTGTTCATGTGGTGACCGTAGATCACGCAGTTGTCGGACAGCGCAAGGTCGCAGTTTTCCTGCACATAGGGCACGCCGTAATCGCTGTACTGCTTGTCAAAGCCCCGTTTCAGATAGAAATTCGGCTCGTCCACGGCCTGCATCACGGGATAGTCGATGTTTGTGCCGGGGACGGAGAGCCAGCCCACAAAGTCGCTGTTCTGCTCCTGCACCGCCCGGTACTTTTCAAATGCCGTCAGTTCCGGCAGCGGCTCGGTTTCCGGCGGCGTGTCGGCGGGTGCCGGTTCGGTTTCCACCAGTGCGGCAATCTGCTCAAAGGCTTCGGCGCTCTGCTGTTCGTCCGCATACTGCCGACAGAGCATGATGCCGGAGAAAAGGAAAAGGGCGGCACATACGGCCGCCCCGATCATCAGATATTTGCTTTTCATATATGACCTCCTATTAAGATGCGTTTCCGCTGCCGAACACACCCTCACCGGGGCGCGTCGTCATCAAGCGGTAAAGCTCGGTATCTTTGGGAAAGCGGTTGATAAACGGCACCAGCGCCGAACCGTACTTGATCAGCCCGCAGCCAGCGTCGGCGTTGGTAACATAGCTCATCTGCTCATCGGAGATGTTCAGGAGCTTCGAGAGCTTGGCACGGTCGGAAAACGCCTGATTGAGCATGACCACAAACTCGGAGTTGGAAAGCATGGTGCTTGCCTGCACGGAGTCCAGCAGATATTCCACATTCTGCGTGATGGCGGTGGGATAACCGTTGCGCTTACGGAACTGCCGCCATGCGGAATTGAAGAAAATGCCGCTCTGCTCATTTTCAAAAACGACATGAAATTCGTCGATAAAGATGTGGGTGCGCTTGCCCTTCTTCCAGTTGAGGGTGACACGGTTGAGAATGGTGTCGGTGATCACCAGCAGTCCCGTCGGCTTCAGCTGTTCACCAAGGCCGTGAATATCGAATACGACGATGCGCTTATCGAGATCGACGGTGCTTTCATGTCCGAAAATATCCAGTGAGCCAGTGGTGAACAGCTCCAGCGACAAGGCGATCTCCTTGGCCTTTTCTTCGGGCTGTTCCAGCAGTTTGTTTCGCAGGTCGCAGAGCGTAGCGGGTTTTCCTGTCTGCTCGGCATCCTGATACACCAGCGCCGTGCAGCGGTCGATGATGGATTTCTGCTGCGGGCCGACACCGGCCTTGTCGATCTGCTCCACAAGGGACATGATGAACTGCGATTTCTCCACGATGGGGTTGTTCTCGCCGTAGCCGTCCACCATATACATGGCGTTCAAACGGTCTTTGCCGCCTGCCGCCATATGAATAACGGTCGCTGTTTCCTTGCCCAAAGACGCCGCCAGCGCACCAAATTCGTTTTCCGGATCGCAGACCAACACATCATCGGCGGTGTTGAGAATGAGAAAAGCGATCAGCTCCTTGGCGCTGAACGATTTGCCCGAACCGGGCACACCCAACAGGAACGCCGACTGGTTCAGAAGATTTGCCTTGTTGCACATGATGAGGTTGTGGGAGATGGCGTTCTCTCCGAAATAAATGCCGCCCTTGTCCTGCACTTCCTGCACCTTAAAGGGCATAAACACCGCAAGGCTCTCGGTGGTAAGGGTACGAAACGCATTGATTTTCCGCGTGCCGATGGGGAGAACGGTGTTCAGCCCGTCGAACTGCTGAAATTTCAAAACGGCAAGCTGGCACATATGCTTTCGCGCCACGGCAAGCACCGTTTCGGTATCGCTGTCGAGCTGCTTTTTGTCGTCGGCGGTAATGACCATCGTAATAACGGCAAGCATCATCCGCTGATCTCTCGTGGTCAGGTCGTCCAGAAACTCCTTGCTTTCCTTGCGCTGGAGCTCCATATCATAGGGGACGACGGCGGAGAAATTGTTGTTGGCGTTCTGCCTGCGCTGCCAGTTGGTGATGTTGGTTTCGATACCGAGCAGACGGTTTTCCACCTCCCGCACGGCCTCATCGGTGGGGATCGGCACAACATCGATCGACAGCATCATATTCCGGTTGAAGTCGGTCAGCTCCGTGACCATGCTGTCTTTGATATACGATGCGTAGTCCTTCAGAAACAAGACCCGGCAGTATTTCTCGCCCAGCTTCAGACAGTCGCTGCTTTTCTCCATCGAGTCAGGGCAGATATAATCCTTAAAGTCGTGTCCCTTACGCATCATATCCTGCGGGTCAAAGTGAAACGCCGCTTCTTCGCCCTGACGGTAGAAGTCGTGGAGCACACGCAGCTTTTCGGCGGCGTCCAGCTCGGTACACTTGGAGCCGAGGGCGGCGAAATGAGCGATCAGGTCGGCACCGATCCGGGCAAAGTAGGTGCGGGCTTCTTCGATGTCCTTTTTGCAGACCGACACCGTGATATATTTCTCCTGAATGATGCCGTTGGCGCCGGTGGCCTTGTCCAGCAGCATTTGATTGTATTCCCGGCGGTACACATCGCAGGCGTCGCCCCGCATGGGCATCAAGATCGACTGCTCGAAATTCGCCCGGTTCAGCCTGCGGTTGTTGATGGTGATTTTCGTCGTCGCTCCGGAATCCAGACTGTTCAGCAGCTCCGAGTAGGCAAGGAACATCTGCTCCTTGTCCTCACGGCTTGCCACAAGGTAATTGATGTCGGTGAACTGATAGGTCTTGGAAAAGCGGCCGCCCACCTGAAAAATACCGTCCTTCCAGATGCGGCGGACGGGGATCACATCCTGTACCTTGCGGGGCACGGTGTACCGCTCCTTGTCCTGTTTCAGCAGGTTTTTCAGCGTTTTGATCATGATTTTCCTCCCTCCAATTTGTCTTTCAGCGCTTCGTAGTAGAGGTTCGATGCCTCGAAGCGAAGCTCTTTCGGCTCTAACAGCTCCGAGCGCAGCCACGCCCAGAGGAATTGTTCAGCGGTCATGCCGTGGTAGGTGATAAAGCCCAGCGCCGCAAAGGGTGCGGCACCGAGAATACACATCCAACTGACGGTTTCCGTCCCGAAGTGGGGCTTCAGCAGAAAGTACAGTCCCACGGCGACAAGGATCGCCAAGACAGAAAAAACGAACTGCCGCATGGACAGCCCGAAAAACATGGATTCCGTATAGTTGCGGATCTCCCGATTGATTTTTACTTCCAAATTTCTTCCTCCTTACAGTCCCATCATTTCACGCACAACACGGTCGGCCATTTTGACAGCGCCGACGAGCACCAGCATATTAAAAACCAACTCGCCCACATACGACCACACCTGCGTTACCGCCGCAGCGTCGGGATCGACAACGGGCGGGCTGGATGCAAACAGGGAAAAGATGATGCAGGCCAGCACGATGATCGCGCCCTCCAAGCAAACGGCAGCATAACTCTTGATAAAGCTCTTGCCGATATTCTGTGACGGCTCGCCCGCAAAGGCCGAGAGCGGGACCGGCGCAATAGCCGTATAGAGATAAAGTTTGAAAAACCTGCCGTACACGGTCATGATCATGATAAACGACAAAACCGTGATAAACAGCCCGCCGATCAAGGTCACTGCCCACAATGGGATGCTTTCAAAAAAGCCGCAGTCCTCCACGGCGGTCACGATCTCGGCTGGCAGCACGGTTTCCTGCGCTGCCCCAAAGCCTGCGGCGTTCATGATGGTGGAAATCAGCCCCTGCACGATGTTGAACAGGGCGATCATCAGCTCCAAGCCGTATGTGACGGCGGCCTTGGCAAGGGCGAAACGGATAAACACTTTCAGGGCGTGTTCCGGCCGTTTCAGTTCCGCAAAGCTGCCGCAGGTTTTCATCACGCCCACCACAAAGAACAAAACGAGCAGCGCAAGCCCGATGGCCTGCACCGCACCGTGGATGCCGACGATCACATTCCAGATCGTGCCGCCCTTGAACTGCTCCGGCGACTGCGTAATGAGCTGCCAGATCTCCGCCAGCTTTTCATTCCAAGTTTCCAGCGCATTCTCCAAATTCTGTACGATCCAGTTATCCGACATTCGGCTCACCTCCCGTCAGCGCAATATCGCAGGCGACCTCGTTGCCCCAAACATCCCAGCCGTCCGCTTTCTGACGGGCGAACAGCTCAATGCGGGGCAGATCGCCCATCAGCTCGACGATGCGACGCCTTGCTTCTTCCGGTTTCTTGCTGTGTTCCTCAATGTGGGAGAGAATGACTTGATGCACCCCGGTCGAGCGGCGCTTCGGGTGGCCTTTGGTGGCAAGCATACAGAACTCCGCATTGGCTCTCGTCCAGTGTCCCATGCCCCAAAACAGGCTGTCGGACTTGCGGTTCTGCTTGATCCATACGAAAGCCACCGTCTTATACGAAAAGCCCCATGCACGCATGACCGAAAAGCAATCATGCAGCAGCGGGATCGTTGTCCATAGAAACAATACGCAGTCATCTGCGGCAAGTGTGCCGACCGGCAGCGCCCGTATATCTTCCAGTTCCATTGTCGGGTAGTGGGATTCGGCGGAGCGCCCAAGCCCCTTTTTAGAATAGACTTTGTACCGCCAAGGCGGGTCTGCGTAAATAATGCTGTATTTCTTCACAGCTTCCTCCTTTCCGGCAAATAGGGGCAGGCCAAAGTGACCTGCCCCGTGCGCCGTATCATTTATCTGCTGTCCCGGTCGGGCAAACTGCGGATCACGCCGTACACATCATCCACAAAGTAGTGCCCGGCAAAGGGATTGAATATGGCGTGACACTTCACACCGTTGTATTCGGCAAGGTAGTCGTTGTCCCCGATGCGTTTGAGGATCGTCGCCTCACCGAGCACATGGGTTTCTCCCTGTTTCAGAGAGTGGATATAGCACTCACACTTTTCCATCTGCGGCCTCCTTTCAGCCCGTGATCAGGTTCAGGATCTCTTTGGCAAAGGTGATGACAATGCCGCCCGCAAGGGTGAGAAAGCCGTTGCTGCGCTGGCTGGGATCGTGGGATTGGAACGAAAGTCCCACCTGCACGATGCCCCAGCCGAGCAGGATCAGGCCGACCGCACGGATCAGTCCGAAAATGAAATCGCTCAGGTTGTTCACAACGGCGATCGGGTCATTGGCGGCAAAGGCCGTCACGGAGCAGCCGAGCACAAGGGCGACCGACAGCACGGCGGCGCAGTAGAAACGGAAGCCCTTTCTGACCTTGCCGGGCACAGGCAGCTTGTTTGCGGTCTTTTTGGTGTTCTTCATGGGTTCATCCTCCTTACATTAAAAAAGAGCTTCTATATCCTCGTCGGAAAGAAGCTCATAATCGGGTATGGGTTCGTTTGGTGCAGATATGGTTTCGGCGGCAGCGCCTGCAAACGAGAGCGTTGCAACGGCATTTTCCGTCCCGCCGTGTTCATAGGGTGCTGCGCCGCCGTCCTCGGTCAGCGCAATGTTCGGGTGTTTCAGAATGTCGTATTTCTCGTCCATCACCGGCCGCTCGCCACGGATAAACAAAAGGGCGTAACGGTTGTCCAGCATCCGCACCTCGTCCGGCGTCAGAAGCTCTCTGCCGCTGATCTGATAGTTCGTGCTGTAATTGCCGTTGCGCCCAGATGATTTGCCGTAGGTGTTGGTGTCGATGGTAGATTTGCCGAGATAGGATTCCGAGATCAGCTTGTGGGTCGAGGTTTCGTTGCCGCCGAGATAAAGAAACTCGTCGCAGTTGCCGAGTATCGACTCCCATTCCTTTTCAAACAGCGCTTTGAGTGCCGCTACATTTTGCAGAATGATCGATACATACACATTGCGGGAACGCATGACCGCAAGGATCTTGGAGAAGTCCTCCGGCAAGCTGACATTGCTGAACTCGTCCATTAAGAAATGAACGGGAACGGGCAGACTGCCGCCGTATTTGTGGTCGGCCAGATAGAATAGCTGCTGAAAAAGCTGGGTGTACAGGATGCTGACCAAAAAGTTAAAGCTGGTGTCATTGTCGGGGATCAGGGCAAAGAGCGCTACTTTCTTTTTTCCGAGGGATGGCAGATCCAGCTCGTCCGTAGCGGTCAGCGCCGCCAGCGAGGACAGGTTGAATTTTTCGAGCCTTGCTGCCAGCGTGATCTGAATGGATTTCAGCGTTTTGGCGCTGCCGGAGTGATAGTCCTTGTAATATTTCACGGCGATATGGTCAGGCTCCCGCATTTCCAGCCGTTCAAACAGTTCGTCCAGCGGCGAGGTGTATTCGTCGCAGTCCTCCCGCACATCCGCCGCACGCAGCATCTCCATGACCATCGGAAAGTTCTGCTCGTCGGGCGGCGCTTCGTATTTCAGATAGAAGATCAGCGCCAGCAGAAGCATAGACGCAGCGGTGTCCCAAAAGGGATCGTTGGACTGACTGCCTTTCGGCGTGGTGCTTTTGAACAGGTTGGTCACAAGCCGCTGCACATCGTTGTCGTCCCGCAGGTAGACAAACGGATTGTAGCAGTGGCTTTTCTCCATGTTCAGAAGATCCAGCACACGCACCTCATAACCCTTTTGCCGCAGCAGGTGTCCCGTACTGCGCAGCAGCTCGCCCTTCGGGTCCAGCACGGTAAAGCTCGTGTTGGCCTGACACAGATTCGGTTTGGCGTAAAACCTCGTTTTGCCCGCACCGCTGCCGCCGACAACGACCGTGTTGAGGTTGCGGCGGTGCTTTCGTCCGTCCAGACCCATCCGTACATTCTGCGTGAAGATCTTGTTGTCCTCCGGTACGGCTGCCCGGTATTTTCGGTTGACGGTTCGGGCCGAACCCCATTTTGCCGAACCGTGTTCCTCGCCTCGGCGGTAATTACGGCGGGATGATAGGATAACACCCACCGCAAGCCCGTAGGCGCAGAGCAGAATGAGAACAGCTTTCAGACTGTCCCCGCAAAGCTCAATGTGAAACGGGTCGTTCATCACCGCAGGAAACCGTGCGACGATCTCCGGCAGGCCGCCGTGGGCGGCGGGGGCGATCAGCAGCCCCAGCCACACCACGGGAATGATACCAAACAGGCAGAGGATAAGGGGGTTATGCTCTTTCTTCATTGCTTCGGCACCGTACTTTCTTTGCGGGGGCGTCGATCACCTTCAAAAGAACCTCGTCAACAATATCGGTGGGGCGTTCTTCCTCCAGCAGATCGTTCCGCATTTCATTGAGGGCATTGACCACAACGCCGTGCTCATAGCGGTCAAGGGTCAACACCCGTTTTTCCTGTTTTCCCATCATTATCGCTCCTGTTCACTCTGGCGGGGTGCTTTGCTCTGTTCCAGCGACCGCATCATTCTTGCGGAAATGTCATAGGAGGTGTCCCGAATGTCGGTCAGCTCGGCACGGATCGTCTGCGGGTCATCGGTGCGCAGAAAGTCGGCGGGTGCTTCAAAAGCATAACCGCTCACATCCACGCCGAACTCTTTACCGAGGATATAGGAAACGCACTGCGCCTTGAACCCGGCATTTTCCTCGGTGTGTTCCTCGCCGGTCCGGGCAAGCTCCGCCTGCGCCAGCGCTTTGGACAGACCGCAGAACAGATCGTTTGCCGAAAGCCCGCGGCGGACAAAAACGGCGTTCTGCTCACGGTCGTACACGGCATCCATGCCGTTCGGCAGTTCATCCACGGACTGCACCGGTGCGGGGCGCTTGTAGATCAGCGCGTTCAGCAGCGCCCGTGCGTCATGGGAAACCGTCTGCGGCGCTCTCGTTCGGGCGGTGGTCTGCGAGATGTCATAGACCCGCTTGATGTTGTAGGACACGCCGATGCTGCCGTCGTCACGGGTGTATTCGCCGTTGGACTCGACGATCTTGATGGGGCGGCCAAACTCCTGCCGCTTGATATACACGCCCTGATCCCGCCAGAAATCTTTGTCGCCCAGCCTGTGGGCATCCGGCTTCGTTGCAAGGATCAACAGGGCGTTGGTGGCAGAATAGTTGCGGAAAGCCGCCTGCACATCCAGATAGTCACGGAATTTGCTACCGTCTGCGCAGACGGCCTCGGCGGTGGCATCGGCCAGAGCATAAACCTCGTCACGCTCCGCTTTTTTCTTTGCCGCCCACGCTTCTTTGTCAAATTCGTCGGCCTGCGGGGCAGATTCAAAAATATCGTCAAAATTGCTCATGGGTTATCGCTCCTTCGCTTTCTTCGGTTTCTTTCGGGATGGCTGCTTATGGGCGGTGTTCGGCTGCTTTTTTGGCTCTTTCGCCGGGGTGGGTTCGGAAATGCTCGGTTCTGCCGCCTCTTTCTGCCTGCTCTCCCGGATTTCCCGCAGTTCCTCACGGACAGAGGGGCGTTCTTCGGGAGATTTAGCAGTACCCTCGGCGGTTCTGCTTTGCTTCTCGGAGGTAGGCGCGGACGGACGGGATTTCTCCGTCTTTGCCGCCGCAGGATTTGGGGATGCTTGTTCCTCCTTTTGAACGGGTGCGCCCAGCAGGTCATCCAGCAGGCGGTCGTCCGCCGCCTTGTCGGGCTTCTCCTGCTCAGGGGCGGACGGGGCGGTTTTGTCCGACTTGGACTGCTCAATATCCCGCTTGATGGAAACGGTATCGACCGTCGCCAGCTTGAACCGCTCCACGATGCGGTTGATCTTGGACGCATCCTCGGCACGCACCATAATGTCTACCATACCGTCAGCGGAACGCTCTTTACCCCGCAGGGCGCAGTAGACAACGCCATACCGCTTGGCCTCGGTCGCAAACTGTTTCAGATGCTCCTCGCTGACGGTGAACACTTTCAGCTCCTTGCCGCTTTTGAGCATGGCAGAGAGCCGCTGGTGGCCTTTGGTCTTGTTCTTATCTCGGTTTTTCCAGACAGCGTAGAGCATGGCGGCGATATTCTTTGCCGCCGAGCCGGTCAGCTTCAGGGCAACTTCCGTACCCTCCAAGCTGATCCGCACGACTTGCTCCGCTGCGTCACCGGAATTGTACATGGTCGGTTTTCTCCTTTCTTTCGGGTTGTTCGTCCTCACGGACGGCTTTGATTTTCTCTTGGATCACACCGGAGCGCTCGGCAATGCTGTTACATAAAACCACCTCCTTTCGCAGTGAGGTAAGCTCTTTGGAAAGTGCGGCGATCTGCGCTTTGACCTCCGCTGCCTTTTCGGGATCGGATTTCACCGCCGCCGTTCGCTGTGCTTTATAAAGCTGTTTTTGGTCGGATGTCAGGGCTTCGATTTTTCCGTTTACCTCGTCACGGTAGCAAAAAAGCTGCTCGGCGGTATCGATCCGATGCCCGATGAGCAGCCTTGTTTCGGCGGTGATGGCGTCCAGTTTCAGCAGATCCTCCCGCAAGAGAAAGTGCATCCGTTTTCTGCTTTGCTGCGGACGGTTCTTCGGGAAGATGCCCAGCAGATAGCAGTAGTGAACATACAGCGCCCGAAAGCCGGCCAGTTTTCGGGCGGTTTTCAAGCTGCCGATCAGCCTGACCCGCAGGATCTCCGGCTTTTGCTCCGATGCTCTTCGTTCGGGGCGGTCTTGGGATAAAATGCGCTTGCGGATGTTATCCAGAGAGTAGTCCTCACCGAAATTGCGCATCAGGCGCACGAACCGTTCCTTTCCCGGCGGCCTGACTGAAATATCCTTGCCGACTTTTACTGCATAGCCCTTTTTCCGCAGAGCGTCAAAAAACTGCCGCTCAGTCATGGCCTGCCGTATCGCCTCGTCAATGTCGCTGCGGATCAGCCCACGCCAAGTGGGGCGCTGCTCCTGCTCGGCACGCCATTCGCCGTATTGTTTGCCCCGACCTTGCTGCGGCTGCTCGATCACCGACAGCCCGTATTCCCGGCAAAACTCATCGGAAACCGTCTGCATCTCGTGGTAGTCCTTTCGGGTGCGGTGATATTTGATGCCGTCCGCAAAGGAAACCGTGTTGACGACAAAGTGATTGTGCAGATGATTTTCTTTGTCAAGGTGGGTGGCGACGATCACCTGATAGCGGTCGCCCCATAACCGGGTAGCCAGCTTTACGCCGATCTCATGTGCCAGTTCCGGCGTGGCCTCGCCGGGGGCAAAGGACTGATAGCCGTGATAGGCCACCGTGCCGTCCTCCTTGCCGAACCGCTTTTTCACCGCCAGCATTTCGTCACGGGCAGTGGCGGGAGAGCAGTTGATGCCCGACACAAAGCGGTGGAGCGGTGTGCCGTCTTTGTTACCCGTTTTCTGCGTTTTCTCCGAATTGACAGCGTAGCTAATCACATCGGAAAGCTGCTGCCCGTCCTGTTCGGTCAGTTCTCGGTCGGCGTAAAATTTCGGGTTCGCCGTCTTTTCGGGGTTCTCCGCATAGATCACCACCTTGCCGAGCCAGCCTTTTACCCGCCATATTGATGTCGTTGCCATAGGCGCATCACTTCATTTGGTGGGGCAGAATGACCGCTGCGGTGATCGTTTTGATAGCCTCATCCAGCTTGCGGCAGTTCTCGTCGTACCGCTGCACATCCAGTGCGTTCAGGGTATGGGCTTTTGCGGCAATCTGATTGAGATTGTTGCCGATCCCGTGAAGCTCCCTCATCATGGCGTAGTAGTCGGGCGGCGGGGCGTCCTGCGGTTCAAGCCCATTTACCAAGTGCCGCAAATACGCCTCACGGGAAAGACCGCTGCGCTTCACTTTCTTCTGAAACGCCTCGGCTTCCTTTTTGTCCAGCCAGAATTGAATGTGAACATTGCGTTTTCTCATAGACTCTCCTTTTCTAATTCGTTTTGAATTTCCACGATCCGTTTGCCAACTGCATACACGACGGGGATTGTCACGCCGTTGCCCGCCTGCTTGTAAAGCTGGGCATCGGAATTGACGGCGGCGGCCCGGTCAAACATATCGTCCGAAAAGCCTTGCAGCCGCCAGCACTCACGAGGTGTCAGCTTGCGGATGCGGCCGCAGCCGAGCGGCACGCCTTGATTGCAGGATGTGTCCAGCGTCTGTGCATGGCCTTTACCGACACGGCCCCGGCGGGTCTTGCTGTCGGGAAATGCCAGATTGATGCTGTCGCCGCAGTGCGCTTCCGCATATCCGGCAGCGGTAGCATTTTTGATACGCAAAGCAAACTCGCAGGAATCGCAGGCGCAGAGATAAACGCCGTGCTTGTCCTGCGTGTTCAGGCAAAAGGCAGGTTCGCCACACTCCTTGAAGCGCCGTCCGTTTTGCCGCTTGTTTTCCCGGTCGGGGGTGAGGACGGCACGGCAGCCATAAAAAATACCGGAGCTTTCGCCCCGGTTGCTGACCCCGATCTTGTCATAGCCTGCAATCAGGCATTTGGTGTGCTCCTGTTCCAAAATTTTCGGCGTACCTCGCTTTAGCTGAATGAGTGTTGTTTCTTCGGTGCGGTCCGGGCACTCGCCGCTCATGCAGAGAACGCCGCTTTTGTCACCGCTGTGGTTGGTAATGCCGCTGTCGTATCTTGCTTTGATACAGCGGGCGTGCTCGGTCAGCCTCGGTTCGCCTTTGCACAGGTCGATGAAATACATCCCCGTGCGTCCGGCAAAGCCGCCTCCCACGCTCATCAGCGTACAGCTTATACCTGCGGGGTCGTAAACGCGCTTGCCCTGCGTGCCGCCGATCAGTTGTATAAGAGCCTTGCCGTCGCCTGCGGTGACAGGAAATACTTTTCGTCCACCTTCGGCTCTAAAATGTCGATAAGCGACAAGGTAGATGCGTTCCCGGTTTTGCGGAACGCCGTGGAAGCGTGAATTAAGCAGTCCGTATTCGATATGATAGCCGATTTCGGCCAACGAATGGAGAACGGTCGCAAAGTCCCATCCTCGATTAACGGATAGCAGATTTTTAACATTTTCAAGGACAAGCCATTCGGGTCGATCCTCGGCAGGCGTGCCTTTGAGGAGTCTAACGATTTCAAAAAAGAGAGAGCTTCGCTTGCCTGCAAGCCCTCGTTGCCGGCCAGATACAGAAATGTCCTGACACGGGAATCCGCCTGCCCAGAGGTTGACTCTCGGCAGGTCGGCGGGCTCGGTTTTGGTGATGTCCTCGCCATACCATTCATCCTCCTTTACATCGTGGACCGCACGGTAGCTGCGGTCTGCAAATTTGTCGATCTCGCAGTGGCCTTTGCAGACCATACCGCAAAGCTCAAAGCCCTTGCGGAAACCGCCGACACCGCTGAAAAAGTCCAAAAAGGTCATGGGTTCGTTCACCGGCTGTGACCTCCTTTCGGGTATAAAAATATCGCCCGCCATTCAGATGGGGACGAAAGGGTTTCAGGGGCTACCCCTGACAAGTGCCGTTGTGGTATCACAACGGCGATGCTTGCTGGTACAGTGCATAGCGTTCGTCCCATAGGCCGAACATTTTGCCACCGACCGAAATAATATCACCGCTCCTGCTCCGGCTGCGGGCGGTACGGGATGCCGAGCAGCGTGTCGTTCACCCTCGCAAGGTGTTCGGGATAACGGAACATCTTGCCGTAGCGGTCGATCTGCTCGTCGGAAAGGCTGTCCGGATTTTCGCCCCGGCAGTCGCAGATAAAGGCGGGGCCGAAGATGAAATCCACCATCACGCCGTCGTCGTTCTTCACGCTGCGGTTCGGGCGCATCCCGTTGATCTTGCTTTCTTCATTGCAGACGATGCAAACCTGCTCCTCAAGATCAGACCGCCCACCGTTTTCTGCATCCCGGCAAGTGACGCATCGATCTCAGCGGTGCGGGCGAGTTTGCCTGGCTCCAGCAGAACTACTTTGATTTTCTTTTCATTTTCCATTGCAAATGCTCCTTTCGTTGTTTTCCGTAATTGTCACCGTCAGACTGTAATCATCCTCCAGCGCAAACAGCAGTCGGTTTAACTCCTCTCGGCTTTTGATGCGGGGAATGTCCAGCGCCGAGGGAGAAACGCCCAACGCCTCCGCCAGCGTACAGAGCAAATCATGTTTCGGCGTTCTTGCGCCGGACTCATACTGTGCGATGCGGATGTCAGCGGTTTCGGTCGGAAAGCCTGCGGCGATGCCCAGCGCCTTTTGCGTCATGCCCCGCAGCATACGATAGTGCCGGATGCGTCGTCCCGGACTCATAAAGTCGCTCACCGTTCTTTGCTCCTTCCTCCGCGCTTGGTGATGGGCAACCCCAGCCGCATACAAAGGCAGTCGTTGTAATCCTTGCCCTGCGGGGGCGGCTGGATGTCCACCGTGACCGCATACTTTCTCGGCAGCAGGGCCTTGATGGTTTCTGCGGCGATCCGTCCCGTGGTGTCGTTGTCAAGTCGGAGCACCACACGGCGGATATGGGGATGCTCGGAAAGATACCGCACCAGCGCAGCGGGCAGACTGCTTTCCTCGATTTTCGCCCTTGGCTTGTAGACCCCGGCAAGGGAGAGCAGGTTTTCGCTGCGCCAGTCCTTGCCGTCCAGCTTTTGCAGCGTCCCGTAGGACAGCAGATCCACCGCCGACTCAAACAGGTGGAGCATATCGCTTGCAGCCGCCGCTGGAATCCCAAAGGAGTAGTGCTTGTCGCTGCCGTTGGCATCTCCGATGAAGTCCGAGCCGATCCCTCGCTGATTAGCGTAGCGGGGCTTTCCATCTGCGTCCATGCCCACAAACACCGCATTGTGATAGGGATAGCTTTCATAAAGGCGACCGGTTTGGATACAGAAATTGATCAGCTCATAGTCGATCCCTCTGCGGCGCAGGTATTCGACGGCGTGGGTGGCCCTGCGGTTGACCTGCGGCAAAAGCAGCACCTTTTCTTTCGACGCTTTCGGAGCCGGAGCAAAGGCGGGCGGCACCGCTGACAGATTTCCCATAATGGTTTCAACTGCCTGCGTAAAGGGCATCTCTTTGACCTTGATAAGATAGTCCAGCGCCGAATAGCCGCCGATTCCACGGGAAAACCAGCACCATTTGCCGTTGGAAATTTTCAGACTGTCGTGCTCACGGGTGCAGTAGGTGCTGCCGCCGAAATGCACCAGCTCCTGCGGCTCATAAGTCCGCAAATAAGTCAGCAAATCCATCTCACGGACCTGTGCCACCACCTCTGGCGGGATATATGGCATATGTTTCACCTCCGTTCTGATATAAAAATAGCCGAGGGGCTT
>ERZ772816.1844-NODE-1844-length-16056-cov-3.399975_pt1 | contig 16056 bp, 16 predicted proteins | sample MGYA00511359_ERZ772816 | MGnify/ENA primary metagenome ERZ772816 (study PRJEB29015, sample SAMEA2737710) | human gut metagenome | biome: human gut; feature: human-associated habitat; material: faeces | place: China | collected 2012 ...
TCATTGTCTGAAACATTTTTTTATGGACTTCCAAATATGGTAACATGCCACAGGTGTTTCCCTCTTCCGCTTCCATTGCAGGCATCTGGCTGTGGGACACGGTATTGTCCGGGATTTTCCGCCGATGGGGCCGGCCCGTAACAACGATCCGATATTACGGAAACGTTTTTTACACCGGCAAAGTGTGTCCCCGCGGACTGATTTGCGCGAAAGCTGTTTCGCCCCTCCCCTCTCTTTCGGACGGGAATGGCGCAAAAACGATAAATTTTGCTACCTTTGTCGCCTGTATGAAGGCATCGCTCAAAAAGACTTATGCTTCGCTCGGCGCCGACGGCCTGGTAGCTTTGTGGCTCGGCGTGTGGTGGGTGTGCAACCTCCTGCAGGCCGGGTTTTCCGAACTGGCCAACGACGAAGCGTATTACCATATGTTCGCTGAAAACCTCGCATGGGGATATTTCGACCATCCGCCGATGACCGCCTTGCTGGTCTGGCTCGGCGAGCACCTTTTCGGGGGCGAACTGGGCGTGCGGTTTTTCTTTACGGTGCTGCAACCGCTCTACCTTTATATACTATGGCGGATAATCCGCCCCGCGGATGCCGACCGGCGCGACGCGGCGCTTTTTGTCGTCCTCTCGGCCGCGACGCTGATGTTGCAGCTCTACGGCTTCATCGCCGTGCCCGACGGCCCGCTGATGATGACCACCGCGCTGTTCCTGCTGACATTCAAGTGGTTCTCCGAGAACCGGCGTTGTGCATGGCTCTGGATGGGGGTTGCCATGGCGCTGATGGCTTACAGCAAATACCACGGCGCGCTGGTGGTTCTTTTCGCGCTGGCCGCCAACCCCCGTCTGTTCCTGCGTCCGACCCTATATCTCAGCGGCGCGGTAGCGCTGTTGCTGCTCGTGCCGCATTTCGTGTGGCAGTACGAGCACGACTGGGCCTCGCTGGCCTATCATCTGGCGGGGCGTAATTCGGTGTTCCGGCCCAATTATGTCGCCGAATACCTGCTCAACCTGCTGGTGGTCTTCAATCCCTTCTTCGTGCCGTTGTACGTGAAGGCCTGGATCGCCGTGAAGCCGCAGAACGCCGTCGAACGTGCGCTGAAGTTTATCCCCGTGGCGTTCATCGTTTTTTTCCTGCTCTCGACATTTCGCGGTTACGTGCAACCCCAATGGGTGATCGTCGCCGTTTTCGGCCTGATCTATACGCTTTTCACCTATGCCCGCCGGCATTCCCGCACGCGGCGTTACCTGATGTGCGCCGGGCTGGCGACCGTTTTGCTGGTCGGTCTGGTACGTCTCGAAATGATCTTCAATCCGCTGGGCCTGCGTTTCGAGGTCTTCGACAATCCTGCGAGCTACGGCCGGATCGCCGGGATCGCCGACGACCGCCCCGTCGTTTTCCGCCATGGCTATGCCGTCGCGGCCAAATACGCCTTCTATACCGGGGGCGAGGCCTACTGCCAGCCCAATATCCGCTACCGGACGCACCAGTGGCAGTTCCGCGACGACGATACGCGCTTCGCGGGACACGAGGTGCTGGTAGAGACGCCTTACGACGGGGCGGATACCACGGGCCGCGTCCGGAGCGTCGTATTGCCCAACGGCAAACGCTTCACGTGGTTCGTCGACCCGCATTTCCATCCGACGCGCCTGGTGGATATTGCCTTTACGGGGCTGCCCGAACAGGTCGTTCCGGGCGATACGCTGCGTTTGACGCTGCGCATCTCGAACCCCTATCCCTATGCGATTGGGGTCTGCGGGGATCGGTCGCTCGTGATGCTCTGGAAGCACGGTCGCTTCCGCGTCGAGGAATTCGATACGGGGGAGCATTTCAATATCCCGGCCGGGGATACCATCACGCGCGAGGTGCGGTTCGTCGTCCCGGAGCAACTCTCCGGCGCCGGTTTCGATGCCGGTTTCGCCCTGCGCCGCGATGGGTATACGAATTGGTTTAACGGGAAACCTCTCCGCACGGAAGTCGTCGCACCATGATCCAGCAGTTCATCAAATTCTGTGTCGTCGGAGGTTCGGGGGTCTTCATTGATTTCGGGATCACTTACCTTTGCAAGGAGTGGCTGCGCCTGAACAAGTACCTGGCCAATTCGCTGGGGTTCCTCTGTGCGTCGACCTCGAACTATGTCCTGAACCGCATCTGGACGTTCCATAATGAAAACCCCGACATTGCCGGGCAATACCTCCGTTTCCTCGGTATCGCAGCCGTCGGGCTCGTGATCAACAACCTCACGATCTATCTGCTGCACGAACGCTGGAAACTGAATTTCTACCTGGCTAAATTATTTGCCATCGGGGTGGTCACCTTCTGGAATTTCTTCATGAACTATTTCTTTACGTTCTGATTTCCGGGGTGCTCGGATTCCGCTGTAAAGTACGTATGCATAAATGCCAGCCTTCCGGGAGGCTGGCGTCCGTATTCCTGCCGGATGGCCGTCACTGGTTTTTCGTGCTCCTGATCGAACGAAACGGAAGTCCCAGTACGCCGAAGAATGCTTCGCGGAAGATGCCGCCGCTCATTTTCGAGGTGCCCTCGCGGCGTTCGACGAAGATGATCGACACCTCCTTGAGTTTGAGTCCCAGCCGCCATGCCGAGTATTTCATCTCGATCTGGAACCCGTATCCCTTCATCTTCACGGCGTCGAGGTCGATCGTCTCCAGCGCGTGGCGCGAGTAGCAGACGAACCCCGCCGTTGCGTCGCGCAGGGGCATGCGGGTCACGATGCGTACGTACATCGAGGCAAAGTAGGACATCAGCAGGCGCGACATCGGCCAGTTCACGACGTTCACGCCCTGCACGTAACGCGAACCTACCACTACGTCGTTCCCTTCGGCCGCAGCCTGGTACAGCCGTAGCAGATCGTCGGGATTGTGCGAGAAGTCGCAGTCCATTTCGCAGATGTAGTCGAACCCGTTGTCCAGTCCCCAGCGGAACCCCGTCAGATAGGCCGTGCCCAGCCCCTGCTTGCCGCTGCGTTCCAGCAGGTGCAGCGTCGCGGGGAATTCCTGCTGGCGCTCTTTGACGATTGCTGCGGTGCCGTCGGGCGAACCGTCGTCGATGACGAGCATTTCGAAAGTCTCGGGCAGCGAGAAGACCTTGTCGATCATCGCCGAAATATTCTCTTTCTCGTTGTATGTCGGGATAATTACCAGTTTGCGCATAGGGGCTCGTTTTGGAATTTCTTACACAAAGGTAACATTATTTTGCAAATCTGTGCCGTGCGCCCTGTTTTTCTGCCGGGCGCCGTCGCCGGGCTGCCGTTTTACCGTCTGTCGGTTGTTTTGGGGCCTGTCCAGGCCGTTTTTCCGCCTGCCCGGCCGTTTCGGTGCCGGGGCGCGGGTTCACGGCGGCCCGTGAAGTTGCCTGTTTGCGCCGTTTCATGGCGCGGATCGCCTGTTTGTCCGTGTCGCTCACGCGCAACGATTCGACGATTTTTTGCAGCGATTTGTTGAATGTCCAGTCGTCGAGCGAGCAGCTGCCGAGCCACTCGTGTGTCCGCTGCGGGAATTTTATGTAGCAGACCGACACCGCCCATGCCACGGCCATACGGGCGTAGTAGGCTTCGTGGCGGACGCCGTCGAGCAGTTGCAGCAGTGCCTCGAGGTGCTCCCCGTCGACGAAATTCCCCAGCCCCGTCACCACGGCGAAACGCACGTCGTATTCGGCTTCGGATCGGAAATAGGGCTGTATGAATTCCCACATCGGCTGCCGTTCGGCCGCCTTCAGGCGCCAGCAGAAACAGTCGCAGACCGCCCAGTTGTTGATTTTGGGCACGAAGCGCGCCACATGCTCCAGCTTCTCGGCCGGCGTGCAGCGGGCGCAGCCGATCACCAGCCCCTGCAACATCCGCTCCTCGAAATAGAAATCCTCGGCTTCGGCCAGGTATGTGCGCCAGTCGCCTGCGGCGATCTGGCGGGCTATCTTGCGCAGTACCGGCAGGCGTATGCCCAATACGTTTTCCACGCCCGGCATCAGTGCCGCGGTGAATTTCATGTATTTCGGCTCCTGGAGTTCGAGCAGTTGGTCGCGGAGGGTCATCGTTTCCGGGATTCGGGGCTATGCCGCCACGGGCAGGGCGGGTCGCCGTGTGCGGTTATTGTTTTTTCGTGACGGTGCGGTAGCAGCCGATGCCGCTCACCTCGGTCGATACCTCGCCGATCAGGGGCGCTTTGGCATTCACCCCTGTCTGCACCATGATGAAGTCGACCTGTGCGAGGTTGGCCGGGGCGCCATCGGCCGTTACGGCGTCGCTGATCCGCAGGCGGTTGGTCATGCCGGTGCGGTCGGAGGCCGAATAGTTGTCGGCGTAACCCCATGCAAAAGGCTCCATCGTCCATTTTTCCCCGGCTTTTCCGATATTGTCCGGCAGCCGTGTCCCTTCGAATGTGAATTGCTCCCCGAGCCATTCGGGGTAGTAGGCCTGCGTGTGTTCTTTCACACGGTCGATCGTGCCGCTGCCGCCCGTGTTGTCACTCCAGGCTACCGGGGCGTCCGCCTCCGCGGGGCGGGTATAGGTGATCTTGTAGCCGCGGATCGTTTCGGCGTTGTCGTATTCGCTGCCCCGCAGTTCGTACCACGTATCGTTGGGCGCTCCGTCCCCGTTGGCGTCCTGCGACACCCACACGATGCCCGGTTCGGACGACGTGTCGAACTGGTTGCCTTTGACGTAGAGGTCGTATCCGCCCGTGTTGGGCACGGGTTCCGCGAAGGCCGCCACGATGCGGCCTCCCCAGCCGCCGAGCGAAACCCAGTTGTTCGAGGCGAGGCGGTCGGCGGCATAGCGCAGGGCGTCTGCCTCCGATGCCACATGGTCGAACCCGGCCATCGTGCCGTTGATGAACTGGCCCGGTGCCGGGTGTATTCGAGGATCGTGGCGACGGGCTCCTGGATCTGCGTGGTCGTGGTCTCTTCGCCGGAATTGCAGGCGGCGAAAAGAAGCGCCGCGAGCGGGAATGCATATTTATTCATGTTTTCCATAATTTTTACGGTTTCGGCCGGGATTCGGCCCGGGTATTCCCCGGGCTTGCCGGCGCCCGGGCTCCTGCCCCCCCCCCCCCCGGGCGTTTTCTCCGCGCCGGAGGGGGGCCGTCCGCAACTGCACCGGTCGCCCGGCGTACGATCCGCCGCAGGGTGGCACGGGGCCGCGTCGGGGTGTCGGTTTGCCTGCCTGTCCCGAACGGGACAAAAATACTCTTTTTTCGGCATATGGCAGCCGGGATACGGGCAAAAAGCCGGGGTTTCGAAAAAAAGATTAACTTTGTGAAAAATATCCGGGAAGTATGGCGGTCGAAATAGAGTGTGTGACAGAGGTATCCGATGAACTCGCCGAGGCGTTCGCAAGGCTCATGCCTCAGCTTTCGCCCCGGCTGGGGGCACTCTCCCGCCAGGCCATAGAACGTGTTGTGTGCAGCGATGGCGCGGCGCTGTTCGCCGCCCGGCTGGATGGCCGGATCGCCGGGGTGCTGACGCTGGTGTGGTACGACGTACCTTCGGGCCGGAAGGCATGGGTCGAGGATGTGGTGGTCGATGCCGCAGCCCGCGGCTGCGGTGCCGGTGAGGCGCTGGTGAAGGCTGCCACGGAGCATGCCGCCCGCATCGGTGCTGCGAAGGTGATGCTCACCTCGAACCCTGCGCGCGAAGCTGCCCGGGGCCTTTACCGTAAAATCGGATTCGAAGAGGCGGGGACTACGGTTTTCGTCTTTAAAACAGATAGGAAATGAAAAAAATCGTGAAGATTGTGGCCATTGTCGTGGCCGTTGTTCTGGTGGCGGCTTTTGTCGCCCCGATGTTGCTGAGGGGGAAGATCGCCCAGATCGTGAAGCGCGAAGCCAATGAGATGCTCGACGCACGGGTCGATTTCGAAAAACTCGACATCAGCCTGCTGCGCCATTTCCCGCGCGCGTCGCTCGACCTGAAAGGGCTGACCGTCGTGGGCGCGGGGCCGTTCGAAGGCGATACGATCGTTGCCGCGAACCGCATATCGGTCGTCGTGAACCCGATGTCGCTGTTCGGCGACGACGGGTTCGAAGTGACAAAGGTCATCCTCGCCGAACCGGCGCTGCACGCGCATAAACTCGCCGACGGCAAGGTCAACTGGGACATCGTGAAGGCTTCGGGGGAGGAACCCGCCGCCGGGGAAGTGTCTTCGGAGGAAGGTTCTTCGTCGTTCAGCCTCTCGATTCGCGATTTCAGGATCAGCGACGCGACGATCCGCTATGAAGACGATTCGACGGGCATGCGTTTTTCGACGGCACCCCTCTCCCTTCGCCTGCGGGGCGACATGTCGGCCGACCAGACCGACCTCGACCAGACCGACCTCGACCTGCGGCTTACGGCCGGTGCCGTGCGGCTGGTTTCGGGCGGAATTCCGCTGCTGAGCGACGCCGAGGCGGAGCTCGACGCCGTGATCGCGGCCGACCTGAAGAACAACCGTTTTACCTTCTCCCGGAACCGTCTGCGCCTCAATGCGATCGAGCTTACGCTCGACGGCTGGGCCGAAATGAAGGACGATGCCGTGGCTATGGATATTACGGCCGGATGCGACAAGGTGCAGTTCAAGGACGTGCTTTCGCTTGTCCCGGCATTCTATACCCGCGATTTCCGCAACCTGTCCGCCTCCGGCGAACTTTCGATGGCGCTGTGGGCCCGTGGCGAGATGCGCGGGGCGGCGCTCCCGGCCTTCGAACTCAAGACTGAGGTGCGCAACGGCATTTTCCAGTATTCGTCTTTGCCCAAGGCGGTCGACGGAATCAATATCGCCGTACGGATAGCCAACCCCGGCGGCGTCATGGACAAGACCGAGGTAGACCTTTCGGAATTCACGCTCCGCATGGCGGGAAACACGCTTTCGGCATCGCTCTATGCGACGAACCTGGTCAGCGATCCGGTATTCCGCGCCGCGGCCGACGGACGGGTAGACCTGGGGGCGGTGAAAGAGGTTTACCCGCTCGGTGAGGATGTAGCCCTGAGCGGACTGATTAGCGCCGACGTGAAGGTTTCGGGGCGCATGTCCGATGTCGAGAAGGCCCGTTACGGGCAGATCGGCGCCTCGGGGACGTTCGTCGTCGAGAAACTCGGCCTCTCCATGCCCGGCCTGCCCGCGGTGCATATCCGCCGTGCCGCGGCTACGATCACCCCGGCGTCGATGACGCTGGGCGAGTTCGGCGTGACCGTGGGTAAGAGCGACCTTGCGGCCAACGGCCAGCTTACGGGGTATATCGGCTACCTGCTGCGGGGCGACAAGCTCTCCGGGCGCCTTTACGTGAAATCCGACCTGCTCGACCTGAACGAGATCATGAACGCCATGCCGGCCGACGAAGAAACCGCCGGCGGGGAAGCTGCTGCCCAAACGCCCGCCGAGTCTCCTGCTCCCGCGCAGGCGCTCGAAGTCCCGCGCAACCTCGACCTTTCGCTCAAGACCGAGTTGCAGAAGGTGTTGTTCCAGAAGATGACCATCGGCGGCATTACCGGCGAAATGCGCATGGCGGACGGAACTTTGTCGCTCAGCCGCCTGCGTATGCAGCTCTTCGGAGGTACGGCTACCGCATCGGGCAGCTACTCGACGGCCTCCGATCCGCAGCGCCCGGCGCTGCAACTCTCGTTGGGGCTTTCGGGGGCATCGTTCTCCAAGACCTTCGACGAGTTGGAGATGGTGCAGAAACTCGTCCCGGTCTTTGCCAAGACGGGCGGCGACTATTCGCTCTCGCTCGATATGTCCGCGACGCTCGATGCGCAGATGTCGCCCGACCTGCAGTCGGTCAACGCCACGGGCGAGATCAAGTCGGCCAATATCCGCATCCAGAACATTGAGGCGTTCGATGCACTGGCCAAGGCGCTCAACAACGACAACCTGCGTAAGATCGAGGCCAAGGACGTGGCTATCCGCTTCGCCATCCGCGACGGACGTATCGCTACGGAGCCTTTCGACCTGAAGATGGGCGACATCAGGATCAACATGTCGGGTTCGACGGGGCTCGACCAGACCATCGACTATACGGCCAGGGTAGCCCTCCCGGCCGGTTCGACGGGCGGTATCCTGCAATCGGTCAACGTCGGTATCGGCGGCACGTTCACCTCGCCCAAGATCACGCTCGGTGTGAAGGAGGCCGCCGAACAGGCCGTGAAGAACGTCGTCGACCAGCAGATCCAGAAGCTCACGGGCAGTGAGTCGCTCGGCGAGGAGATCCGCAAACAGGCCGACAACCTCCGGGCCGAGGCCGCGAAGGCGGGTGAGAAACTCGTCGAGGCCGCCCAGGCGCAACGGACGAAGCTTATCGACGGTGCGAAGGAGAAAGGTGCGCTGGCCAAGCTGGCTGCCGAGAAGGCCGGGGATAAACTGGTCGAGGAAGCCCGCAAACAGGCCGACAAACTTGCGGCCGAGGCCGATAAACAGATCGAAAAACTCACGGCGAAGCAGGAATAAACGATGCTTGTCATTTTTGCCGTCATCATCGGAGGAATCATTGCGGGGCGCCTGCTGTCGAGCTGGCGCCTCGTATTCGTCTCCCGTATGATTACCGTGATTATCTGGCTCCTGCTGTTCCTGCTGGGACTGGAAGTCGGTTCCGACCCTGCCGTCGTGGGTGGTATGGCGACCCTCGGACGCACGGCCTTCGTCATCTTCGCATGCTCGGTCGCGGGCAGTATCTGCATGTCGTGGCTGTTGTGGCGCTGCGTCCGGCGGGGAACCGCATCCCGGCCTCCCGCAGAAGGGATGCCGGAACAGGCCGGGGCTGTCGCTGCGGGGATCGAGGCGCCGCAACCGCGCGTTACGACCTCTGCCGGTACGGGAATGCCCGGGCCGGCCGTTGCAGTGGAGTGTCCCGGACAGAACGCCGGGCGTGTTGCGGGGGAGCACGTCGTAAGCGGGGCGGACGCGGCGCTTTCGATGTGGGGCGCCTTGCGGGGGAGTCTGGTGATCGTCGCCTTTTTCGTCGCAGGATGTCTGGCGGGGCTCTCCTCCGCCTTGCCGTTCGACGTGGCGGGGTCGCGCCTCAGCACCTATGTGCTCTATGCCCTGATGTTTTGCGTGGGGATCACCCTCGGCAACGATACGACCCTCGCGGGACGTGTCCGGCGGCTCGATCCGCGGCTGGCGCTGCTGCCCGTGATGACGGCCGTCGGTACGCTGGCCGGCGCTGCCTTGTCGACACTGCTCCTGCCGCCGCTTACGGCCGGGGACACGATGGCCGTCGGCGCTGGGTTCGGCTACTACTCGCTTTCGAGTATCTTCATCGCCGATTTCCGGGGTGCGGAGCTGGGAACCGTGGCATTGCTCTGCAATGTCATGCGCGAGCTGTTTACGCTGTTGGCCGCGCCCCTCGTCGCCCGGTGGTTCGGGCCGCTGGCCGCCGTCTCGATCGGCGGCGCCACGACTTTCGATACCACCCTGCCGATCATCACGCAGTCCGCAGGAAAACCCTATGCCGTGGTGTCGGTCTTCCACGGCTGCGTGCTCGATTTCAGCGTCCCGTTCCTGGTGACGTTCTTCTGTACGATGTAAATTTTGCGATTTAAATTCGGATACGGATGCCCTTCCGGGATGCTTTTGCCGCTGCTACGGCAAGAAGTCCCCGCCACTGCGGGGATTCAGCGCGGGACGGCAACAAACGCGGCGTTCCGCCGCGGGGTGTTTCGGGGTTATCTTTTTATGTAGGTCTGCAACGCCGCGACGTATTCGGCGAAGGCATCGCGTCCGGTGTCCGTGATGCGACAGACCGTGCAGGGCATCTTCCCGCGGAAGGTCTTTTCGATTTCGATATAATCCGCCTTCGCCAGCTTGTCCAGTTGTACCGAAAGGTTGCCCGCCGTGGCTCCTGTCTGCTGTCGGATAAAGACGAAGTCGGCGCTCTCGACCCCGATGAGGATCGACATTACGGCCAGTCTCAGTTCCGAATGCAACAGGGGATTCAGTTCTTTGAACATTGCTTGCGGGTTATGTGGCGGAGGATAAAACCGGGTAGCAGTACGAGCAATATGCCATGGGCGGAGAGTTCGAGCATCCATGTTCCGCCTTGGGCGTCGAACGGCATGCGGAACGTATAGTTGAACGCCATGATGAGCTCGAAGACCGAGAGCATGAGCAACGCTGCGAACGACCCCGATTGCTGGGAACCTTTGCCCCGGTAGAATTCGGCGGTGATGGCCAGTGCCGTGCCGAGCAGCAGTTGCATGACGCCTACGGGGTTTATCGTGTTTCCGGGGATGGTTACGGCATAGACGATCGCGGCGGCCGAGATCATCGCCGGCATGCCCCATATCAGGATCAGCAGGTCGTCGAACCCCGTGCGGACGAGGGCCTTCCGCCGCGAATTGCGAACCGTCCAAATATAGCCGCAGACCAGCGGAACCAGCCCGCTCCACAGCACGCGCACGTCGCCTGTCCAGCGGTAAAGCCCGTATTCGGCCAGTGCCGTGAGGCTGAGCAGCGCTCCCCAGCAGATGAACAATTCGCCCCGTACGTAATTCATGCGGCGCATATTGCGGTCGAAGACGCGAGCGATGATGTCCAGCGCTTCCGTTTCGGATATTTTCTGCTTGTCCATTGCGTTATCCGTTCGTATGGTTCGACTTGTAGTTGAGGATATGTCCCGGGATAATCATCATCACGACGAATCCGACGGCGAAGAGGGTCGGCATCCAGTAACCGCTCACGATGAGCGAAACGGGAGCGAGGACGATAGCCGCCGTACCGCCGGCGGTGGCCGGGCGGAACCGGATGATCAGCCCCGTGATCGTGGTTCCCATGCCCATCGTCAGCAGGATGATGAACAGGATCGGCAGCCGTATCTGGCTGAAAAGCGAGAGCATGCTGACGAACCACGCCGTGAGGCCCATCACCAGCCATACGTTGTTGATGACGCGGTCGACGAACGTGCTGACTTTGCCTTCGGTATGCTTGTCGCGTGTCAGCCACATCAGCAATGCGCCCAGTACGGGGAGCAGCATCCACAGGATGTTCCATTTCGGATTCTGGAAATAATACACCGCACCCATGACCAAGAGCGTCGTGAAGACGGTCACGTAACCCCAGACCAGGAACGGCCGTCCCGAGTTGCGCAGCATACGGTTGCGGGTGTTGTCGATCATGCGGCTGATGAGCGCGATGCTCTCGGCGGCATTCAGTTGCTTGTCTTCCATAGCGATGTGTTTTTGCGTCCGTTTCATGTCGTTTCAGTGGGCGTCGGGTGTTTCGCCGCCGCCCTTGTCGGCACGGTACTGCCCGGAATGTTTATAACGGTAGTGGAGCAGGTGCCCCGGGATGATCAGCATCAGGACGAATCCTGCCGTGAATAATACGAGGTGCCAGTGGTCGGTAATCGCGAGTGAAACCGATCCCAATACGATCCCCGCCGTACCTCCGGCGATGCCGGGCGTGAACCGCAGAATCAGGCTGGTGATGGCGATTCCCATGCCGATCATCAGCAGGATGGTGAACGTTACCGGAATCCGGATGATGAGCAGCACCGCCAGCGAGCCGACCAGCAGGGCGGCGAACCCGATGACCTTCCAGATTATGTCTATCACCTGGTCGACGTAAGTGCGGGAACAGGATCCGGTCGTTTCGGATCCGAGCAGGCGGGTTATGAGGTAGCCGGCTACCGGCAGCATGAACCAAAGGTAGTTCCAGTGTGTGTTGTCGAAATAGCTTGCCAGCCCCCAGACGGCGAGTGTCGTGGCGACCGTAACATAACCCCATGTCAGCAGGTGGAGCCCGGCGCTGCCGGCCATGCGGTTGCGTGTATTTTCGATCATGCGGCCGATGAGTACCAGACTCTCGGCGGCGTTCAGTTTCTTATCTTCAGTCATGCGCGTCGTTTGATTTCGCCACTTTGTCCGCATCGCGCCTTACCTGCCGCCTGAGTGCATAGCCGGCACCCGTGAGCCCGATGAGGATCGCTGCGGCGAATTGCAGCAGGTTGTAGTCGGGGTCGGCATTGAGCCACGAGTCGCGGGTAATGCCGAAGCCGATCGGTACGACGATGCATGACGCGTAGTACATGTATCTGTTGCGGATCACCTGCCCCGAGATGAAGAGCCCGGCGCCGATCAGCAGCAACGCGGGAAAGAGCGGGTCGACCGCCCACGGGTCGTACCCGCAAATCAGGATCGCCGACAGGACGACCAGTGAGGCTATGCAGCTCCATATCTGTTCCAGCAGCCGGTCGGTGTAGCTTTTGACCTGCGGGGCGCGGAACCTGTTATGCCACCAGGTCACGGCGCCCCCTGTTGTCGCGGCTGGCAGCCACAACCATAGCCAGGTGCGGCAGTCGGTGGTTTTCAGCAGGACGAAGATCACGATGGCGGTCGCGGCCAGCAGGTATCCCCACAGGAGGAACAGGTTGCTGCTGCCGAATGAGAGCCGTTGGCGGGTGCCGCGGATCATCTGCTGGATGAGTTCGATGCGCTGGTCTGCGTCGAGGTTTTTTTCTTCCATGGCGGATGGTGGGTTACGGGGGATAAAGTTACGAATTATTTTTTATTGTTCCGTGCTTTTCACGAGGCGCTTGCGCTGGGTTTCCGCTGCACTTTCGACGGTGCGGGCGCGGAATTTTTTGCCGGTGCGGAAATTCCAGGCCGCGCCGACTTTCCACAAGCGCCCCGACCAGGCTTGCCCTGTGTCGATCGTGCGCCGCATGCCGTCGGTCAGGGAGGCGAACTCCCAGTCGCAGCCGGTGATGTTCGACAGGGTGCAGAAAAGCGTCAGGCGTTTGCCGAAGAGCTGTTTTTTGACGGTCGCCGAGAGCGTGTGGCGCGGCCCGACCTCGCTGTTGCCCGAGTAGAGGCGGCTTTGGGCACGGTAGACGGCTTCGGCGAAGAACCCGGCCGGCAGCGTGAACGAGCAGGTGGCGTCGGCGAACATCAGGTAGTGCGTCGCAGGGCTGTCGGTGCTGTTGAGCCGGATGCGCTGCATCACCCCGACGGCATTGACCGAGAGGTTCCACCAGCGGGTGATTTTCGCCGGGACGCTCGCCGCCACGAACCAGTGGTTCTCTGTGTAATGGTTTTCGGGACGGATATACACGGCGTCCGGGGCGGTTGCGTCCCTGTGTGCGATTTCGCGAATCAGGTCGTGGTGCAGGTTGCCGCCCACGGTGAGCGTGTAACGGTATTTCCATACGGCCGTGAGCGAAAAACGGTGTATGTAGGTCGGCCGCAGCGAGGGGTTGCCCGATTGCCAGCTGTAATCCGATATGCGGATCCGTGCGGGGTTCAGCGCCGGGAATGCCGGGCGTTCGATGTTGCGGCTCCACTGCGCCACGAGCAGCCATGTGCGCAGGGCGTTGAGCGCGCGGCTGACCGAAACGTTTGGGAACAACCCGAAATAGGAGCGGCCGAAGGCCTGCGATGCGACGGAGGTGTATTCACCGCGCAGCCCGGCCGAAAGCTCCCACCGCCCGGCGCTGTACTCCAGCGAGGCATAGGCCGCGCCGATCTGCTCGGTGTAGTGCTGGTCGTAGCTGTATTCGGGCAGTGCGAGCCATGTGCCCTGCGTCTGTGCTGCGTAGCGGCTTTTGTCCGCCATGTCGTTGCGGGTGTAGCGCAGCCCCGCGCGCAGTGTCAGGCCGTGCGGCAGTTTGCGCGTAAGCCCGGCGTCGGCCGTCAGGATGTCGTATACGGAACCCGTGGCGGATTCGTAGAGCGAGTCGCGCAGGGTTCCGGGTGCGCAGGTCGTCGTGTGGTAGCTGTTGTCGCCGTCGGAGGTGTAACGCGTGTAGTCGGCGATCAGTTTGAACTGCGAACCCAGCGTGTCGATCTTCCAGATGTAATTGGCGGTTGCGGTCAGGGTATTCCCATCCATGTGCTGGCGGTAGCGGCTGTCGCTCTGGGTTTGTCCGAGTGTGGTGCGCGATAGTGTCGGCATGTGGGTGCTGCGTTCCGTGTATTCGATGTCGAAACCTGCGGTGTGTTTCGGCGTCGGGTCGAAGACCGCGGAGAAATGCCCGCGCCCGTAGTTTGTGCGGCTCTTCGAATCGCTCCTGCCGGCGAAGGGCAGCGGCTGCCCGGCCTGTTCGCGGGTCTCCGTGAAGCGGCTTTCGGCAACCGGAGTGAAGCTTCCCGACCCCGATGCGGTGAGTGTCCAGCGCCCTGTGCGGATGCCGATACGCCCCGAAGGGGTATAGCCCGCTATCCGGTTGCTTTGCACCGTGGAGAATTGCAGGTTGCCGTCCATGCCGCCGTCGCGGCGCCGCCGGAGCGTGATGAGGATCGCCCCGCCGCGCGTGTCGGCTGCGAACTCGGTGCCGGCCAGCGGCATGACCTCGATGCGGGCGATGTCGGCTGCGGTCAGGCTGCGCAGGTAGGTGGTGGTCTCCTCCGCCGAACCTTTCAGCTCGCGGCCGTCCACGTAGACTTTCGTCCCGCCGGCGCCGTTGATCGAGATGCCGTTGTCACCCAGCCATACGCCCGGCGCCCGCGCCAGCAGTTCGGTGCCGTCCTGTCCCGCGAGTGCGGGCGTATTCCCGATGCTGACCACGAACCTGTCGGCCTGCCGTGTCACCGTCTCGGCGGTCACCGTCACCTCGCTGATTCCGAGAGGTGCAAGGGGCAAATCCCCGAGGTCGGTATCCGCTGCGGCGACGCATACCTCCTGTTCGAAGGGCCGGTAGGCGACGTGTCGCAGTACGAGCGTGTAACGGCCCGTATCCGCCGTGAGCACGAAGCCCCCTGCGTCGTCGGTCGTCGTGCCCGCTGCCTGGCGTCCGTCGCGCAGCAGGACTGTCGTGGCGTAGCCGACCGGGCTCTCGCCCTCCAGGACGCGCCCCCGGAGGGTGTGTTGAGCTGCGGCCGGGATCGTCGCGGCGAGCAGCAGTGCGGTGAGCTGCGGGCGGTACATGCGCCTATTCGTTTTCGGTGGCAGGATAGTAGAGCTTCAGCGTGGCCGTGTTGTGCTCGGCGGGAAGCTTGCATTTTCGGGTGGCGTAGCCTTCGGCGGGGCCGCGCTCGCCCATCTTCATTTTGTAATCGCCGTCTTCGTCGTGGAAAAGCGAAAGCTCGGCCGCATCGGCTTCGATGCCTTCGAGCGTCACGACGACTTTGCCGGCCCTTGCGGCTGCCATGCCGTAGACGGGCTGTTCCTGCCCGGCGACCTTGGCCATGACGAGGATGTTGCCCTTGTCGTTGCGAATGTCCGATACGGTGACTTCGAGCGTTTTGGCCGAGACGGCCGTGGAGGCCAGCATGAAGCTGGCGGCCAGTAACAGGTGTAAGGTTTTCATAATCGGGATTTTTATGGGTTTAACGGTAATCTTTGTCCTCGTCGCAGCCGGTCAGGTACCAGACCAGCGAGAGGATCAGGTTCAGCCCCCAGCCGGCCATGACCCATACCACCCACCAGTAGTGGGGCGAGGTGTACCAATTGACGAAGGTGAGGAACGCGCATACCGCGACGTAGGTGGTGATGCGGCGGGCGAACCAGCGGCCGAAAAGGCGGCGTTTGTCGGTGCGGGCGGGAGTGATTTCCATGGCTTTTTCCGGTTGTGAGCGGCTGCTCGGTTTGTAAATCCATTACAAATATAAAGTAGTTTATAAAATAAACCAAATTTCGAGCCGGAAATTTTTCGGAAAAAGCGAATACCTATATTTATTGAGCGGGAAGTGTTTATTGAGCGGGAAGATGCCTGTCGGGAGGAGGGGTGGGATAGAACCGGACCCTTCGAAAAGAGTCCGGTTTCGCGGCGGGACGCTCCCTGCGGACCGGTGGTTGCGGGGGGGGGCTGAACCTGCCCGGGCCTACTTGTTTTCGGCGGTCAGCACCAAGTCCATCCATTCGGGGTGGCGGCGGATATAGGTCGCGACGAACGGGCATTGGGGGACGACCTTGAGCTTCTTTCTGCGGATGTCCTCCAGCACGCCCTGCACCAGCTCCTTGCCGATGCCCCGACCTTCGTACTTCGGGGGCACTTCGGTGTGCGTCAGTACGATAAGTCCGTGTCCCAAAACGTATTCGGCCAGGGCCATGCCGTCTCCGAGGTCGAGCTCGTAACGCTTTTCGGCGGCGTTGTCTATCAAAGTGTGCTTCCTTTCCATATGCATCTCGTT
>ERZ772816.1846-NODE-1846-length-16033-cov-3.541432_pt1 | contig 16033 bp, 14 predicted proteins | sample MGYA00511359_ERZ772816 | MGnify/ENA primary metagenome ERZ772816 (study PRJEB29015, sample SAMEA2737710) | human gut metagenome | biome: human gut; feature: human-associated habitat; material: faeces | place: China | collected 2012 ...
CCATCGCCGGCGTCAAGGTCTGCACGGAAGAAGCAAAGTAAATGATAAAAACGTTCGCCGTATGGACCTCCATACGGCGAACGTTTTTATAGGGTGCTTCCCTGAATCAGATTGTCTCTCAGAAATGCCTGATGAATGGCGTTCAGTACCCGCTTTTTATCTCCGCTCCACAGGGGAGCCAGCAGGTCCCGCTTCGCGCCGTCCCCGGTGAGGCGGTGAACGACCATTTCCGGCGGCAGGTTTTGCAGGCACAATTCCAGAAGGGAGATGTACTCCTCCAGTTCCAGTGTCCGCACCCGGCCTGCCTGCCACTCCGCCGCCAGGTCCGTGTTCCGGAGGACGTGGAGCAGATGGAGTTTCACGCCCTCCGCCCCGCTTTGACCGATATAGCGGGCGGTCTCCGCCATCATTTCCGGTGTTTCGCCGGGAAGCCCCAAGATCTGATGGACAATGACCGTCACGCCGATGGCTTTCAGATCCTTCACCGCCCGGTCGAATACCGGCAGGTCATAGCCCCGGCGGAGATACCGGGCGCTTTCCGGGTGGATCGTCTGCAAGCCCAGCTCCACCCACACCGGCTTGATGCGATTCAGCTCCTCCAATAGGCCCAGAATATCCGGCCCCAGACAGTCCGGCCTGGTGGCGATAGATAAGATCACCACATCCTCCGGTGCCATGGCCGCCTGATACAAGGCCCGCAGGCGATCCGCGTCCCCGTATGTGTTGGTAAAGGACTGGAAGTAGGCGATGTATTTCGCATCGGTCCCGGCCTTGGCGGCTACCCGTAGTCTGGCGGCGGCCAGCTGATCCGGGATGGCTCCGGCCTCCGCGAAGGCCCCCGCGCCGTCGCAGAAAATGCAGCCGCGCGTGTCCAGCGTCCCGTCCCGGTTGGGGCAGGAACACCCGGAGGACAGGGCCAGCTTGTAGACCTTGCAGCCGTATTCCGCCTTTAGCCGGGAGTTCAGGTCATTCCAGTACATATCATTCCGCTTTGGGGGCGGGGTAGGGGATGGAATAGGGCTGGCTGCCCCGTTCCGCCAACTTTTCCTCCAGCCACGCCTTCACCTGCTCCACGCCCTCCTCCGTCCACGGGAAGGTCTGGGATTCCACATCCTTGGCCAGCTCGAAACTGGTGTTCTCGTAGACCCAGACAGTGAGAGTGCCCTTTCCGTCCGTCCAGCCCTCCCGCTGAAAACGGTAGCGGAAGGTGCCGATGCTGCCGGGGTAAATAGCGGCTTTTGTGAAGAAGGCCACATTCAGATGATCGAAATGTCCCATGATTACCTCGTTTTCCCGCTCTGCGGCGTCCTGATTTTTTCCTCAGCAGTATAGCATACTTCACCGGATTCCGCAACGGCCCTTGCACCGGCGAAAAAAACAGGGTATACTGTTTATGGTTATAAATATGCCACATAAAAGGAGACTGCCATGAACATTCTGGTGCTTTCGGATTCCCACGGAAATATATCCAATATGGAGGAGGCGGTTGAACGGGAAAAGCCCGACATGATCCTCCATCTGGGGGACTGCTGGCGGGATGCGGAACGGCTGGCGGAACGGTATCCGGACATTCCCATGGAGCACGTTCCCGGAAATTGTGACTGCCGTCCGGAAGAGCCGGCGGAAAAACTGCTGTTTTTAGGGGACTGCTGTGTGTTGATCTGCCACGGCCACACCTGCGGCGTGAAAACCTCCCTGCTGACGGCGGGCTTGAAGGCAGAGCAGGACCATTTAGATGCCTTTCTGTTTGGCCATACCCACAAGCCTTTGGTGGACAAGCGGGGCAGAACGCTGTTCCTGAATCCGGGAGCTGTGGGCAAGGGCCTGCGGCCTACCTACGGTATATTAACGGTAGAGGGCGACCGGATCGACGGCCGAACCGTGTTTTTGGATAGCGAATCATAAAACCAACAGATACGATAGGTAAAAATATAAGCAGAATTGATATCTGAAAGTGCATTTTTTAATTTTACAAAGGTCAACCTATCTGTTAAAATGAATAAGCTGGGGCAAAAGGTCCTGTGCTTGAAGCTAAAATCATGTGTGCCGCCATGTGGCGGCGGAATGGAGTTTTTTATGAGCCGTATGGTCGGTACTGTCTCCCGGGGTGTCCGGGCTCCCATCATCCGCAGCGGCGACGATCTGGTGGAGATCGTCACCAAGTCCGTTTTGGAGGCTGCCGCCCAGCCGGAGGATGGCTTTGCCATCCGGGACCGGGATGTAGTGGCCATGACCGAGGCCATCGTGGCCCGCGCTCAGGGCAACTACGCTTCCGTGGACGATATTGCCGCCGACGTGAAGGAAAAGCTGGGCGGTGAAACGGTGGGCGTTATTTTCCCCATTCTCAGCCGCAACCGTTTCGCCGTCTGCCTGCGGGGCATTGCCAAGGGTGCGAAGAAGATCGTCCTCATGCTGAGCTATCCCTCCGACGAAGTGGGCAACCACCTGATCGACCCGGATGTGATGGACGAAAAGGGCGTGGACCCCTACCGGGACGTGCTGACCCTGGAAAAATACCGGGAGCTGTTCGGCTACACCGTGCACCCCTTCACTGGCGTGGACTATGTGGCCTACTACATGGACCTGATCCGGGACTGCGGCGCGGAGGCGGAGGTCATCTTCGCCAATGACGCCAAGGCCATCCTGCCCTATACCAAGAATGTCATCAACTGCGACATCCACACCCGCAAGCGCACCAAGCGCCGCCTGATCGCCGCCGGTGCGGAAAAGGTGTTCTCTCTGGACGAGATCCTCACCGCCCCTGTCAACGGCAGCGGCTATAACGAGAACTACGGCCTGCTGGGCACCAACAAGGCCACCGAGGATACGGTGAAGCTGTTCCCCCGCGACTGCCAGAGCATGGTGGAGGCCATTCAGAAGAAGCTGTATGACGCCACCGGCAAGCATGTGGAGGTTATGGTCTACGGTGACGGCGCCTTCAAGGATCCCGTTGGTAAGATCTGGGAGCTGGCAGACCCCGTGGTGTCCCCCGCCTACACCGCCGGTCTGGAGGGTACGCCCAACGAACTGAAGCTGAAGTACCTGGCGGACAACGATTTCGCCGGTCTGGACGGCGAGGAGCTGCGGCAGGCCATCAAGGGCCGCATCGCCGCTAAGGACGGCAGCTCTCTGGTGGGCAACATGGTCTCCGAGGGCACTACCCCCCGCCGCCTGACGGACCTGATCGGCTCCCTGTGCGACCTGACCTCCGGCTCTGGCGACAAGGGTACCCCCATCGTCTACATTCAGGGCTATTTCGACAACTACACCAACGACTGAGAAAACAGCGAAAAACAGACGCCGCTTCTGCATGAAGCGGCGTCTGTTTTTTATGGTTCGTCCTCCGGGGACAGCAGCCGCATGACGGATACCTCGTAAGCTGTCCGCTCCTCCGGGCCGGTTTCCGTCACCTTTCGATATATCCGGCTCTGGACCCGCCCCTCAAGGGACAAGGGCGCTCCCGCCTCCAAGGTACACACCTGTGACGCCACCTGTCCCCACGCGATCACCGGCAGGTAATCCGCCCGGCCGTAGCTCCGGGGCACGGCTAAGATCAGATCGCTGATGCTGCGGCCCAGCGGCGTCCGCCGGTAGATAGGCGGCTTGCACAATGTCCCGGCCAGCAGGATGCGGTTGACCGGCTCTCCCAGCCCCGGCTGAAGGGACCGGGCGTACACCGTCAACACGAGACGCCGTCCGGGACCGGAACGGTTGTTAAAAGAGCGGAGCTGTCCCTCTACCCGGAGGGGAACGCCCTCTTTCAGCAGCGGCAGTTGTGTCTGCCGCACCAGCAGGGGCAGACGGTCCGCCGTGCCGGACAGCCGGGGGACCTCCAGGATTTGACGGTAAAAAAGCTGGCCGTGATTTTCATGGGATGGCTCCGGAGCACCCACGGGGATCCCCTCCAAAAGCACGTCATTTCGGGTCTGATTTGTCATCTCGTCCACCTCTCGGTTGTGATGCTTCATCCTATGAGGGGACGGCGGGCCTTAGAACGAAATTTACAAATATCGCCTTGTAAGTCGCAGTGCAAGCGGATATAATACCCTCATCAAAACGAAACGGAGGGACGGCTATGGCGAATATTCTGGATTATCTGGACTGGCGGGGGGATCTGACGCTGGCGCAGGATCCGTTTAACGAAGTGGATAACCTGATCTTGGCGGAGCTGTCCTTCGTGGACTTCGGCGGCATCGTCCCCGGCCCCGGCGAGGGGAGGGCCGTGCCCCTGTGGAAGGCGGCGGAGGCGTATTTTGCCAAAACGGAAGGTCGGCCCATCGACATGGGCGTTCTGGTGCCCAATCAGATCCCGGAGCTGCTGCGCCGGACGGCAGCCTCGCCCCGGTTCCGGGACATGAAGCTCAACGGCTTTGTGGACCATCTGGACACGGTGAAGGCGGAGCAGTTCGCGGCGCTGGCGGCAGAGTGCGGGGATGGCACCGTCTACCTCTCCTTCCGGGGCACCGACGATACGCTGGCAGGGTGGAAAGAGGATTTCTATCTGAGTTGTATGCGGGAGGTCCCTGCTCAGAAAATGGCAGTGGCATACACGGAGGCCATGGCCCATCAGTACCCTCGAATCAAGCTGCGGCTGGGCGGCCATTCCAAGGGCGGCAATCTGGCAGTGTGGGCGGGGGTGTTCTGTCCCACGGCGGTGCAGCGGCGGATCGCCGCCGTCTGGTCCAATGACGGCCCCGGCTTCCATGACGATATTCTGTCTCTGCCCCGGCATATCCGGCTGGCGGAGCGTATCCACACCATTGTGCCGAAATCCTCCGTGGTAGGGATGCTGCTGGAGCACGAGGAGGACTACACCGTGGTAGACAGCAGCCAGCAGGGCCTCATGCAGCATGACGGCTTTTCCTGGGCGGTGCTGGGGAACCGATTTGTCCGGCTTCACAGTGTCACCCGGCAGGCCCGCCTGACGGATCAGGAGCTGCGGGGCTGGGTCCAGGGGCTGACCGTTGAGCAGAGGGAAAAATTTGTGGACAGCGCCTTTCAGGTGCTGGAGGCCTCCGGTGCCCAGACCCTGACGGACCTGAAGGCGGACAGCTTCAAAGCGGTGCGGCCTATGGTCCGGGCCTTGAAGGATCTGGACAAGGAGACCCGGGAGGCTCTGCTGAAATTTATGAGCATCCTCTTTATGAGCAACCTGCGGATGACGCTGGAGGGCATTCAGGAAGAAACGGAGAAGAGCCTTCTGCGGAACGGGAAAAAGGCGGAGAGATCCGCCGGGAAGAAGGGATAAACAACCGCAGATGTTCCAAGCGGAACGTCCGCTTATGCCGACAGCGGAAAAAGCAACCGGCTTCAGACATAAAAAGCATCCACCCGTTATGACGGGTGGATGCTTTTATGCTTGGCCGGAATCCTGGCAGCTCCGTTCCAGAGCACGGCGGATATTGCCGTCCAGCAAGTGCCCCAGATGGTCAATGTAGGCATCGGTGTCATATTTCATGCCGTTTTGCAGCCATAGGGCGGTCAGCCCGGACAGAGCGGCGGCATAGAATTCCGACAGGACACGGATATCCTCGTCATCCGCCGGGAGGCCCTCAGCCTGATCCCGGATATAGGAGGTCATGGCAGCTAATGTCACCTTATGGTAGTAGCGCCGAAGCGTTTCCTGATTGCCCGAATTGTAGAGATGATACACGGCCCGCTTGTTCTGGGAGGCAAAGGCCGTAGCGTCCCGGAATGCTTCCTGCCAGCTGTCATACCGGCGCAGCTTGGACTGGAAATCCTGAATTTCCAGCTGAAGAATGTCCTCTACCAGTGCGTAGATATCCGCATAATAGTAATAGAAGGTGTTGCGGTTCACAGCGCCCTTTTCCGCAATGTCTTTAATGGAAATTTTATCCAGAGGGCGTTCGTTCAGCAGTTGGATAAAGGCCCGCCGGATGGCATTTTTTGTCTGTTGCGCCATAGCCCGCTCCTTTTGAAACAAATTTCCTTTTTCATATCCATTATACACGGAAACCGGACCAGTCTCAAGTGCGAGTTTTTAACGAAATCTTTAGGGCTTTAGGCACGGAGGCAATTTTGCCTGAACTTTTGCGGGGCATTTTCCCATACCATTAGGCACAGACGGCAGATATGCCCATAGTGGCGCCGGAGGAAACATGTTACACTTTCAGTATGGAGAAAAAGGGCGCATTGGGCGCTTTGAGGGAGAAGAGGTGCAATATGAGGCACGTTCTGACATCGGAAGCTGTGACCAGAGGTCACTCGGATAAGCTGTGTGATCAGGTGGCCGATGGGGTGCTGGATGCCTTGCTGACGGAGGACCCGGAGGCAAGAGCTGCCTGCGAGGCGGCTGTGTGGGAAAACCACCTGCTCTTGTTCGGAGAGATCAGCGCCCGGCAGGAACCGGATTACGAGGCTGTGGCCCGGGAGGTGCTGCGGGACATCGGCTATGACCGCCCCGGACTGGGCTTGAATGCGGATCACTGTGACATTCAGGTCCGCTTTCATCCGCAGTCGCCGGATATTGCTCAGGGCGTCAGCCACCGCTCGGCGGAGGATACCGGCGCCGGGGATCAGGGGATCATGACCGGCTACGCCTGCCGGGAGACCCCGGAACTGATGCCCTTGCCGGTCACTTTGGCAGGGGCGCTGGTGAAGCGGCTGGATCACATGCGGCGCTCCGGGGGAATGCCCTGGCTGCTGCCGGACGGCAAAGCTCAGGTCAGCGTGGCCTATGAAGATGGATGGCCCGCCCAGATCACCACAGTGGTCCTTTCCGCCCAGCATACGCCCAACGTTCGCACGGATGCCTTGCGGGAGGCGCTGCGGCGGGAGGTGATCCTACCGGTGCTGCCTCCGGCGCTGACGGACGAGGAGCCTCTGCTTTATATCAACCCCACGGGCCGGTTCGTCATCGGCGGCCCCGCTGGGGACGCCGGCCTCACCGGGCGGAAAGCCGTGTCGGACGCTTATGGCGGCGCAGCCCACCATGGGGGTGGTTCTCTGGCAGGAAAGGACCCCACAAAAATGGACCGCACTGGGGCTTATCTGGCCCGGTATCTGGCGAAAAACGTGGTGGCGGCAGGCTTGGCGGATCGCTGCGAGGTGCAGCTGGCCTACGCCATCGGCCTTGCGGACCCCGTCAGCGTGTCGGTGAACACCTTCGGCACAGGTATGATCCGCGATGAGACGCTGGCAATCTGGCTGGAGGACCATGTGGATATGCGGCCCGGCGTGGTGATCCGCCGGTTCGGGCTGACCCGGCCGATTTACCGGGGACTGGCCGCTTACGGTCCCTTCGGCGAAAACGGCCGGGGGATGCCGTGGGAGCGGACGGATCTGCGCTTCCCGGCGCAGTTTTGACCTGTATTCTGCAAAATTTAAATAGAAGGAAGAAAGTAAGATGCGAAATCCAGTGAAAACCGCGAAAAGACAGCTTCTGCGTGTGGGAAGCTGCGCACTGTCCGCCCTGATGGTGCTGGGCTCCATCCCGGCGGCCGCCATCGGGGACGGTGTGACCGCCACCTATGACGAGGCATACTACGCCATGACGGACTACTACGGCAATCTCACCGACGGCAGTGTGGTGAAGAGCTACCGCACCAACGGCATCGCTACCTTGACGGACTACGGCGATTACGATGAGATCATCAACCTGACCGACGGCACGATGCCTGCCCGGAACGGCGGCATGACCACCTTCCGGCTGGACGAAAAGGCCCTGCCCGGGACCTTCTACTTTGAGGGCAAAACCACAAAGCCCTTCCAGCAGCTTCCCTGGACGATCTCCATGAGCTATACCCTCAACGGCGTGCCCACCAAGGCGGAGGATCTGGCGGGACAGGCCGGTGTGGTGGAGATCCGGCTGGACATCGTGCCCAATGGACGGGCCAGCGAGTATGCCAGAAACAATTACACCCTGGAAGCCATGGCGATCTTCAATCAGGATGACATCCTGTCTCTGGAAGCCCCCGGCGCCCAGGTGCAGCTGATCGGCAACCTGCGGGCGGTGCTGTTCCTCGGTTTGCCCGGTGAGGAATGCCACTATACGATCCGGGTAGGCAGCGAGGACTTCGCCTTTGGCGGCATGACCTTCCTGATGGTGCCGGCTACTCTGAGCCAGCTGGAGGAGATCGCCAAGCTGTCTGAACGGAAGGACGATCTGGAGGACAATTATAACAAGCTCTCCGGCAGCATTGATTCCCTGCTGGACGCCATGACGGCCATGACCGGCAGCCTGAACGCCTCTGCCAACGGTCTGGAGCAGCTGAATAAGGCCCGAGGTATTTTCTCCGACGGCAAGGGCGTGATCTATTCCGGAACGGACGCTCTGCGGGAGGATCTCTCCAATCTGGCGGATGTGCTGGAGCCGGTGGAGGGGCAGATCGAAGCCCTCAGCAAGACGATTTCTGATTCCAAGTCCACCCTGCGCAGCATGACCAACACAGTCTCCGACCTGAAGGGTGATCTGAAGGATGTGGAGAGTGCCCTGAGAGATCTGGAAGACGGCACCGGCGATGCGCGCAAGGTATTCAGTGCGCTGGGCAGTCTGCGCGAGAGTTTGAAAAAACTGCAAAAGGCTTTGGGCGGCACCGTAAAGGACACCACCGACAAAATTGGCGAGAGTATTGGCAAGAATCAAAATATCGGCTCCGTGACTGTGGCCCAGGTGAAGGAGGCTCACAGCGCCTACGTTGCCGACCGGCAGACCTACTATGTGATTGCCCTGAAAAAGCAGGGTAAGAGTGATGCGGAAGCCACGGCCACGGCTTCTGCGGCTGTCACGGCACTGAATACTTACGGCGGTACCCTGGAGGGTGTCAAAACCGCCCGGGACGGCCTTGTGACGCAAAAGAAGGAATGTGAGGCCAAACTGGCGGCGCTGAAAACTGCCGGTGTGGATGATAACGACCCCAACGTTGTGGCCTTGACCCAGGGCATTGCCCGGCTGGAAACCGGCATTACCAGCCTGGAAGGCGTAATTGCTCTGGAAACCGCCTATCAGGCAAAGTCTCAGATGACCTTCCAGCAGTTCTGCCAGCAGGTTCTGGGACAGAGTGCCGCCACAGCCAAGCAGATGAACGATCTGTGGCTGGTGTATGCCAGCGGCAAGGTGGAGTATGATAAGGATTCTCCCACCGGTGCGGAAACTCCCGACCAGGGAGGGGCTCTCTCCGGTGAGCTGCTGCACAACGATCCCGAGGACAGTTCTGGGAAGGACACCTCTGGCGGAGACAGTGCGTCCTCCGACAATCATTCCGACAGTTCGTCCGAAAAGACACCCGGCGGCAGCGGTTCTGAAAGCACGGACGCCGGAAGCGGAACTGGTGACCAAGTAAGCAGCGGCGCACAGAATCCGCCTGATTCCTCCAACACAGATGAAAACGGTTCTGAAAATACCGGCAGCGGTGAGAACAACGGAGAGAACAACGGCGGCGGATCCCAAAAGGATCCCACAAACGCCCCAAATCCGCCTGACCCTGAAAACCCGGGAACTGAAACGGAACCGGATGCGCCGCTGCCCCCCAGTGAGAGTGTCGGCGGTGCGGTGGTGGACCTGATCTCCGGCGGTCTGGACAGCGCCATGGCGGAGATCGCCAAGCTTCAGAAGTCACTGGCAGGTGTGATGAATCGATTGAAGGATCCCACCAGTCAGGTGATCAGCGACCTCAGCGCTCTGTGTGGCCGGATCGAAAACCTGTCCTCTTTGCTCAACAGTGCCGAGGACCTGTCTGCCGCCATCCGCCATTCCTCTGCGGACCTCCGGGATATCTTGGATGATGTGGAGGATCTGCAGGACATTTTGGATGATTACGAGCCGGTTTTGCAGGATACTCTGAAAACTGTCAGCAGCCTCAGCACCAGTGCCATCAAGACCATCCGGGATACGCAGGGCCTTATCAGCGACACAGAGGCTCTCATGAAATCCACCGGCGCTACGCTGGATGACGGCACCAAGCAGACTCTGGAGGGTCTGGCGGCCGTCCTGCGGAGCACTGCCAAGACCATGGGTACCGCCGGACAGATCAAGGATGCGAAAACCAGCATCTGCGACATCATCGAGGACACCTGGGATGAGTATACCGGCGACGTGAACAACCTCCTGCTGATGGATGCCACCGCCGAGGCCGTGTCTCTCACCGACAGCCGCAACCCCTCTCCTGAGAGCATTCAGATCTTGATCCGCACTCAGGAGATCACCATGCCGGACGAGGATGAAAGGGAGGCTGAGGCCGCTGCGGAGGTGCAGACTACCTTCTGGGGGCGTGTCGCGCAGATGTTCAAGGACTTCTGGGCGGCCATTACCGGCCTGTTCGGCGGAAAGGATTGATCGGCCATGCTGGAAAAAATCGCAAAATGGTTGACCCGCAAGCCGAAGCTGGTGGCCATGATGGCGGTACTGATGCTGATTCCCGCCGCCATCGGCTATATTTCCACCCGCATCAACTACGACATTCTGTCCTACCTGCCGGAGGACCTGGAATCCTCTCATGGCGAAAAGCTGCTGGAGGAGCCCTTTAAAATGGCGGCCACCAGCATGCTGGTGGTGGAGAGTATGCCCGCAGGCTATACCAACAGCCTGCTCAATGACATCAAGGCCATTGACGGTGTTTCCAATGCCATCTGGATCAGCAACCTTATGGGCATCCAGATCCCCACGGACATGATCCCCGCCAACTTCCGGGATATGTTCTTCGCCGGAGACGCTACCATGATGATCATTCAGTACAGCCACCCCGGCGCCTCGGACGAGACCATGGAGGCCATCGAGCAGGTCCGGCGGGCCTGTAATGAAAAGTGCTTCCTGGCGGGCTTCTCCGTGGTCATCAAGGACACCCGGGACCTGATGGACAGCGAGCTGCCCATCTTCGTGGGTCTGGCGGTGCTGCTGGCCCTGGTTGCCATGATGGTGACGCTGGAATCCACGGTGCTGCCCTTTATCTTCCTGGCCAGCATCGGCCTGGCCGTCATCTACAATATGGGCACCAACATATTCCTGGGGGAGATTTCCTACATCACCAAGGCTATCGCCGCGGTTTTGCAGCTGGGCGTTACCATGGACTACTCCATCTTCCTCTACCACCGGTATGAGGAGGAGCGCCCCAACTACGATGACGAGCGGGACGCCATGGCGCAGGCGGTGGTTGCTGCCTTCCGCTCTCTGTCCTCCTCCAGCCTCACCACGGTAGCGGGCTTTCTGGCCCTGTGCGTCATGCGGCTGACGCTGGGGCGGGACATCGGCATCGTCATGGCCAAGGGCGTTGTGCTGGGCGTGGCCACTGTTATTCTGGTGTTGCCCTCCCTGGTACTGATCTTCGACAAGCAGATCACCAAGCACAAGCACAAAAGCCTGATGCCCAGCTTTGACAAGGTGAACAGCTTTATCCTGCGGCATAACAAGGCCATTATGGTGATTTTTGTGCTCCTGTTCATCCCGGCCTACTACGCCCAGTCCCACGCCGGAATCTACTACAAGCTGGACGAGTCCCTCCCCCGGGACCTGCCCTCCATCGTCTCCAACGAAAAGCTGAAAAACGACTTCGATATGGCTACCTCTCACTTCATCGTCCTGCGGGACGATTTGAATCCGGCGGAGATGAGCGACATCGAAAACCGCATGGAGGAGGTCAAGGGCGTTACCTCCGTGGTGTCCTACCATAAGATGCTGGGTACCGGCATTCCTGACTTCTTCATTCCAAATGAGGTAAAGGATATGCTCAAGCAGGGGGGCTATCAGCTGATGATGGTGAACTCCAGCTATTCTCCGGCCACCGACGCAGTGTCGGCCCAGCTGGACGAGATGACCGCCATTTTGAAGCAGTATGATGAAAACGCCATGATCACCGGCGAGGGCGCCATGTACCGGGATCTGATCGACACCACCGCCGTGGACTTCGTGGTGGCAAACTACCTGTCCATTGCCTGTATTTTCATCATCGTGGCGTGGGCGTTCAAGTCCATCACCGTTCCGGCGGTGCTGGTGGCCACCATTGAGCTGGCGATCTTCCTGAATCAGGGCTTCTCCTACTTCTCCGGCGCTTCCACGCCTTTCATCGCACCTACCATCATCAGCTGCGTGCAACTGGGCGCTACGGTGGACTACGCCATTTTGATGACCTCTCGGTTCCAGGAAGAACTGCAAAGCGGCAAGAACCGGAAGGAGGCTATCCGCATCGCAGCGGATTCGGCGGACGCTTCCATCATCACCAGCGCGCTGGTGATGTTCTGCGCCACCCTGGGTGTGTCTTTTGTGTCCTCGATCGACCTCATCGGCGCCATCTGCATCATGCTGGCCCGGGGTGCTCTGATCTCCGCCTGCATCTGCCTGTTCGTGATGCCTGCCGTGCTGTATGTCTGCGAGCCGATGTTCAATAAGACTACCCTCCACTGGCGGACCGAGCAGCCTAAGAAGGAGTCCAAAGCCGCCAAGGCTTTGAAAGCAGCTTCTGAAAAGCTGCCTGCCCGCAAAGAAAAAGCGGCGCTGCCGGAAAAGGGAACGGAGCAGACCGAGACCACGGAGCCTGCGGAGGCAGCCGATTCGACAAAGCCTGCCGCGGAATCGGAAACTGAAGCAGACGCGGCGCGGGAGACTGCCAACGTCTGAGTTTACAGAACACCCGAAAGCGTCCGCCGAACGGCGGACGCTTCATCGGGGTGAAAAGTCTTTTCACCCCGATGAGCAAGTTTTCAGAACTTTATAAAAGTTCTGAAAACTTAGGATTTCAATGGCGCAGGGAAATAGGCGAAGCGCCGCCGGTGGCGGATCAAGCGAGCTTGTTTCGAGGAAGGCTCCCAAACAGCGGATACGCAGTATCCGCTGTTTGGTCTGAGCCGACGGTGTATCCCTTCTTGGGTTTCCCGCGCACACCCTTCACCCGCAAGGGGTATGCAGCATCCGTAAAGCGGCACAGCCGCTAACGGCTGCCCTACCTTACCGTTGCGGAGAATTCACCACTTTATCGACAGTTTCGTTCCTGTCTTGTCTTGTTTCATTCTGCTGAAAAAATGATTTTTTTCGACTTGAAAACAGCCAAAACCCGCCGGAATAACCGCAGCCGGATTCTGGCGGGCGTCCCTCGGTGGGACAGGAACTGAGAACGATATGAAGCTAAATCGCAAAGGTTTTACATTGATGGAGATGCTGATCGTCATCGCGATCGTTGCCGTGCTGATCTCCGTCGCGGTCCCGGTGCTTTCCTCGCAGTTGGAAAGGAGCCGGGAGGCGGTGGATCTGGCTAACGTGCGCTCCGCCTATGCGCAGGTCTCCACGGAGGCCCTGCTTGGAAATACCGGCGTCCCCGTCACGGTCAAGCTGAAGCAGAAGCAGGCCGGGTGGCAGTCGGCGGACCCCGTGAACATCGGCGGCATCGTCCATTCCAAAAGCAACGGTAACACGGATAACTGGAAGGGTGATGCGGAGCCGGGCGGAAGCTGCGAGGTCTCCTATGATAAGACCCACGGTGTGGTGCTCACATGGAGCGGAACGGCAGCGCCGGTCAAGCCCAACAGTTTGCCTGATACCAGTGTAATCGGTTTTTTTGTGATGTGCTATATAAAACCGATTTTTGGAAGAACGGTGAGGTAAAAAAGTATAATTTTGAGTTTGACTCCCGCTGTCCGGGCTCAAGCTACATCCCGCAGATTGAAGCAGCACTCGAAAGCATGAACAACAGCCTTCTGCAGCAGAAGGATTGCACCTGGGCTTTTTTAGGGGACGAGCGCGAGTTGAAGGAAGCGAAGCGCTATCTTTTCTGGACCTCTCTTGACACGAGTAAGGTCGGCCCCGGAGCGAAAATCCCCGTGCTCATCCAGACCGGTGACGGGAAATACTATGTCTCCGAAACTACAACCGGAGGGCGAACAGACGGCAAGGGGATAAAGTATGTCGCGGTGTCGGGTCATCTCTACAAAAATGAGGAGTATGAAGATATTCTGAAGGCCGGCAAGGAATACTTCACCTTGAAAGAAGCCTACGATGCCTATGTAAAGGCTCTGGCGAAAGACGAATACAAAGGTGTTCGTGAAAAGTGTTCGTGACTCACAGACTCCTGCGCCGTAAGCGGGATCACTGCTTCAGCCCTTGCATCCCAGCAGATATAAAGGCTCTTGCGCATGGAAGCAGGTGCTTTTATGGAATCGTCCGGTTTCCCCGCCGTTCATCCGTTCACTTGCCTTTTCCCGGTTTTCCCTGCTTCTATTATGTACCGTACATCGATGTACGGTACAAGAATTTTTTCGTTTCAAGGGAAATTTTTTTCAAAATGTAGGAAATAGGCGTTTCCTGTTGGTTAAATCGCCAAAACTTCCCGTCGGTCTCTCCTTCGGCCGCTGCCGCCCGGGTCTGACCGGCATTTTCCGCCGCTATCCCCTGTTTTCCGAAAGATCCCGCTAAAAAAAGCCCAGGAACGTTACGTTCCTGGGCTTTGTCTATGTAGGCTTTTGCGCTGGTTTTAAAAGGTGATGACCTCTTTGTCCGTTTCAAACTGGGCAGGCTCACCGTTCTTGATGCTGCGGATGGTATCCAGCATCTGATTGTTGTGCTCCTCCGCCTTGGGGTCATTGTTCCAGGTGTTCTCGTACTTGAAGATCACATGGGAGATGGAGCGGCCCTTCTTATGCTTGCGGAAGGAGACCTTCAAGTTCGTATACTGGTTGATAAAGCCCAGATTTACCTCGATGACGTTGCGCACAAAGTCACCGGCGCTCTTGTACTTATCGTTGCAGTCGAAGAAATCCCGCAGGTAGTCGATGGCCAGCACGATCTCGTCCGGGTCGGTGGAGATATCCGGGAAGGCCGGGGTGTTCTCCCCCTTGATGATGATATTCACCCAGCTGGTCAGCAGCTCAAAGAGGCGGATGGAATAGTTGGTAGGCAGCTTGATGATGCTGTCATAGGAATAGAGGGTGAACATTTCGCTCAGGCCGATGAGGTACGGCTTCAGCTCGTCGCTGAGGCGGTAGGTCAAGGTGCCGTCCTTGTACTCCACGCTGCTGAGCCAGTGGAGGATCTTGTAGTTGGGCTTGCCCTTCTTATCAGGCACTTCCTTGTCCCGAATGAAGATGACCCGCTGCATGAGGCTGATGTTGATGTCCTGCATGGAGCGGTAGACATTGGTCTTAGGCACCTCCAGAAATTCCGCCAGCTGCGAGACATTGACCTTGTAGGTCCGCAGGTCCTTGTCCCCCTTCATGATCTGGGAGACCGCCAGGCGGATCAGCTTGGATTCCATCAGCGTCAGATCGGACTGCTTGCTCCGCAGCAGCTCGTTGGCCTGCACGATATTGAAGTCCTTGCTGTAACGGATGGCGATGCCGCTTTCCCCGGACAGATTGTCCTCCGGTGTCTCCTGGATCAGCGTATAATTGTCACGCTCCTCAGCGTCTGCATTTACATCCGGGATCTGGATCTGTTTTTCTTCCATGTTCTTCTCCTCTGTGCGGCTTTCTGTAAATTCTTTTACTATCATATTCTATCTACGAAAAAGAGTCAACCTAATTTTTCGAAGTTTGTGAGATTCTGTTGCATGCGTCCGCTTCTATCCCCCTGACGTCCGGTCGGCCCTTACCGCGGCAGCCCTTCTGCTATTCACGAGGTTTTGATTCTTCTAAGCCGCCTATGAGCCGATTCTGCTTATGGAAGGCTGCATCATTCACGAGGTTTTGATCTCGTTTTGGGGATTTACGAGGTTTTGATCTCTCCCTTCTCCCGCCGAAGGGGTATTTACGAGGCCAATGTCACTCCGGCAGTCTATTTACGAGGTTTTGATCTCATTTATTGTACTATTTTCGGCATGATCGTTCTGAATTTCTGTTTATCGGTAAACTCTGTAAAGTATTATTACTTTTCACTGCTTTTTGTGAATTTCCCCCTCCCTTATGGGGAGCAGCCCCGTTTTTCCCGCCTCTTTTCCGACAAAAATCAACGTTTTTCGTAGAAACCGCCCAATCTGACTCTCAATATCTTGTTGCTTTTTTATGAAAGTGAATCACATTTGGTGTCCACCTCCGGCCTCTCCCAGCATCACCACGATGCAAAGCGCCACGGCCACGGCCTGCTTGCTCAGCGCGG
>ERZ772816.1852-NODE-1852-length-15986-cov-5.652752_pt1 | contig 15986 bp, 13 predicted proteins | sample MGYA00511359_ERZ772816 | MGnify/ENA primary metagenome ERZ772816 (study PRJEB29015, sample SAMEA2737710) | human gut metagenome | biome: human gut; feature: human-associated habitat; material: faeces | place: China | collected 2012 ...
CGAGGACTTCTATGCGAAAAACAACGTTGTCCAGCAGCGGCTGTTCTCTACAAAGGCACCGCGCTCCTACTGCGATGTTTCCTATGACGATGGGTGCTACCTGTTCTTCGGCCGGGAGACGAAGGGCCTGCCGGAGCCGTTCCTCGAGGCCCATTATGATGACTGCGTCCGCATCCCCATCCGCGAGGAGGCACGCAGCCTGAATCTCAGCAATTCCGTTGCCATTGGCGTGTTTGAAGCGCTGCGGCAATTGAATTTCCCGCACCTGCGGGACTATGGAAAGATGAAAGTGTGAATTCTGCGTATCGCAAGTCTATCAGGAGGTCAATTATGAACTACAACAAGAAATCTGTTGAAGACATCGATGTCAAGGGCAAGCGCGTGCTTTGCCGCTGTGACTTCAACGTCCCCACCAAGGAAGGCAAGATCACGAGCGACAAGCGCATCGTAGCCGCCATGCCGACCATTGAGTACCTTGTCAACCACGGCGCCCGCGTCATCCTCTGCTCCCATATGGGCAAGCCGAAGGGCGAGTGGAAGCCCGAGCTGTCCCTGCAGGTCGTTGCGGACCGCCTGAGCGAGCTGCTCGGCAAGCCCGTCGTGATGGCCAAGGACGTCGTCGGTGAGGATGCCAAGGCCAAGGCCGCGGCCCTGAAGGACGGCGATGTGATGCTGCTGGAGAACGTCCGCTTCATGAAGGGCGAGACGAAGAACGATCCCGAGCTGTCCAAGGAGCTGGCTTCTCTGGCGGAGATCTTTGTGAACGATGCATTCGGCACGGCGCACCGCGCCCATTCCTCCACGGCCGGCGTGGCGGATTATCTGCCTGCTGTCTGCGGCTTCCTCGTGCAGAAGGAAGTCTCCATCATGGGCAAGGCTCTGGCCGATCCGACCCGCCCGTTTGTCGCCATCCTCGGAGGTGCGAAGGTCTCCGATAAGCTGAACGTCATCAATAACCTCCTCGAGAAGGTCGACACCCTCATCATCGGCGGCGGCATGGCCTACACCTTCCTCGCTGCGAAGGGCTACTCCGTCGGCAAGTCCCTGCTCGACAACGAGAAGATCGACTACTGCCGCGACATGATGGCCAAGGCCGAGGCCAAGGGCGTGAAGCTCCTGCTGCCGGTCGACACCGTCGTCGCTGCGGACTTCCCGAACCCGATCGACGCGGACATCGCCGTGAAGACTGTCGCCGCGGACGCCATCCCCGACGACATGGAAGGCCTTGACATCGGCGAAGAGACCCGTAAGCTCTTTGCGGACGCCGTCAAGAGCGCCAAGACCGTCGTCTGGAACGGCCCGATGGGCGTGTTCGAGAACCCGACGCTTGCACAGGGCACCATCGCCGTGGCACAGGCTCTGGCCGATTCCGATGCCGTGACCATCGTCGGCGGCGGCGACTCCGCGGCTGCCTGCGAGCAGCTCGGCTTTGCCGATCAGATCACGCACATCTCCACGGGCGGCGGCGCCAGCCTGGAATACCTGGAGGGCAAAGAGCTGCCCGGCATCGCCTGCCTCAACGATAAATAAGACGGGCAGACAGTAAATGAAAAGGATGGTCCACTATGCGTAAATATGTCATTGCGGGCAACTGGAAAATGAACAAGACCCCCGCCGAGGCCACCGCGCTCATCAACGATTTGAAGCCCCTGGTCGCCGGCGCTTCCTGCGACGTCGTCGTGGGCGTGCCCTTCGTCGATCTGCCCGCCGCCCTGGAGGCCACCAAGGGCACGGCTATCGGCGTCGCCGCGCAGAACTGCCACTGGGAGAAATCCGGTGCCTTCACCGGCGAGGTTTCCGCTGAGATGCTCAAGGCCATGGAAGTGGGCTACGTGATCCTCGGCCACAGCGAGCGCCGCACGTATTTCGGCGACACCGACGTCACCGTGCAGAAGCGCGTGCGCGCCGCCCTGGACGCCGGCATGACTGTCATCCTCTGCGTGGGCGAAACCCTGGAGCAGCGGGAGCAGGGCGTCACCGGCGAGGTGGTGGCCATGCAGACCAAAATCGCCCTGGGCGGCGTCTCCGCCGAGGAGCTGGCCGCACTGATGGAAGAGATCGGGATCTGATGGAATTTCAACATAAATCCGTATTGCTGCAGGAGTGCATTGACGCGCTGAACATCCGCCCGGACGGGATCTACCTCGACGGGACGCTCGGCGGCGCAGGGCATTCCAGTCAGATCGCCCGCCGCCTGACGGAGGGTGGGCGTCTCATCGGCGTGGACCGCGACCGCACGGCGCTGGCCGCCGCAAAGGAGCGCTTAGCCCCCTATGCCGACCGCGTGACACTCGTGCATTCCAATTTTGCGGAGATCGACGCGATCCTCGATTCCCTTGGCATTCCGGCCGTGGACGGCATGCTGTTCGACCTCGGCGTTTCGTCGCCGCAGCTCGACGATGCTTCGCGCGGCTTTTCCTACATGGCCGACGCGCCGCTCGATATGCGCATGGACCAGCGCCAGACGCAGACAGCCGGCGATATTGTCAATGGCTATGAAGAAAAAGAATTATACCGTATTATTCGTGATTACGGTGAAGATAAATTTGCAAAAAATATTGCAAAACATATTGTTGCCGCCAGACAGGTGAAACCGATTACAACCACCGGAGAACTGACAGAGATCATCAGAGAATCCATTCCCATGAAGATGCAGGTGAAGTCAGGACATCCGGCCAAGAGAACTTTTCAGGCAATCCGTATTGAGCTTAACAGAGAGCTCGATGTGCTGCGGGATTCTCTGGATGGAATGATCGATATCCTTGATGATGGCGGAAGACTTTGCATTATCACTTTTCATTCTCTGGAGGACAGAATTGTAAAGACGATTTTCAGAAAAAATGAGAATCCGTGTACCTGCCCTTCAGATTTTCCTGTATGCGTATGCGGGAAGAAATCCAAAGGAAAAGTGATCACAAGAAAGCCGATTCTTCCGGGGGAGACAGAGATGGAAGAGAATCCGCGTTCCAAAAGTGCAAAGCTTCGGATTTTTGAGAGAGTATTATAATTAGAGAGGCATGAAATGGCGAGAACGACCAGGAGTGAAACAGCAAGAAGAAGCAGAACCAGTGCCAGAACAAACAGAGGAATGTATGTTGACGGAAATACGGTCAGACGTCTTGCAGAAGTTCCGGAGAGAAAGAGGCAGCCGGGAAGACAGAATCCGGGAAGGCAGCAGACCAATCGAAACCGAAGAGTGCAGGCGAGTCCTGCGCAGGTACCAAGGCAGAAACATCAGTTGAGTAAAGAAGCACAGAAGAACAGGCAGAAGGCGACTGCAATGAACTGGGGATTTGTAGCGTTTCTGGCAGTTGTATGTGTGGCGATATTATTCTGCTCTGTGAAATATCTTCGTTACAAATCAGAGATTACCGCAAAGATGAGTACAGTTGCATCTCTTGAGGAGGAACTGGCAGATTTAAAAGAAGACAATGATGCATATTACAGCCAGGTGACATCAAATGTGGATCTGAATAAGATCAAGCAGACTGCATTGGGGAGACTGGGAATGAAATATCCGTCAGATGATCAGACAGTAACCTATTCTACATCGGGTAACAGCTATGTAAGACAGTATCAGGATATACCAGATTCAAAGTAGGTGATTAATTGAGCAATACGGGAAGAAAGAGTCGAAGAAGACCACAGAGAAAAATAAATCAAAACATGAAAGAAAAGCTGCTGATATTGTTTGGAATTGTGTTACTGCTTCTGGTAATATTAGTGCTGAGAATTACTTATATTAATGCTACCAGTGGAAGCAAATACAAAAAACAGGTGTTAAGTCAGGCACAGCAGAAATATGAGAGCCAGGTACTGCCGGCAAAGAGAGGCGATATTTATGACAAGAACGGAAATATACTGGCTACCAGCAATAAAGTTTATAATGTGATCCTGGACTGTAAAACTGTAAATTCAGATGAGGACTATGTAGAGCCAACAATACGTGCCTTAAATGAGGTGCTGGGGATTGATGAAGAAACAGTGCGTTCTCTTTTGGCCGATTCAAGAACCAGCCAGAGTCAGTATCAGGTACTGACAAAACAGCTGTCTATGGACAAAAAGAAAGAATTTGAAAAATATAAGGCAGAGGATGAAGATTCCGGTCTTACTAAAGCGCAGGCAAAGGAACGGGCAAATATCAAAGGCGTCTGGTTTGAAGAGGATTATCTGAGAAGTTACCCGTTTAATGAAACAGCATGCGATACAATTGGTTTTGCACTGGACAGAGATGTGGCAGATATCGGACTGGAAGGGTACTATAACAGCACACTGACAGGCGTAGACGGAAGACAGTATGGGTATATCAATGATGATTCAGATGTGGAGCAGACCATTATTGCTGCGGTGAATGGAAAAAGCATTCAGACCAGCATTGACATCGGTGCACAGCAGATTGTTGAGAAATATGTTAATGGATTTAAAGAGGCAATGGGGGCCAAGAATATAGGTGTCATTGTTGAAAATCCGTCCACCGGTGAGATTATTGCCATGGATGGTGGTGACCGTTATGATCTGAATAATCCGAGAGATCTTTCCGCTGTATATACAGAAGATGAAATCAAAGCGATGAATGATGTGGAAACAGTGGAGGCTCTGAATGGTATGTGGAGTAATTTCTGCGTCACAGATGCCTATGAGCCGGGATCTGTTGTAAAGCCGATCGTCATGGCTTCTGCATTGGAAAAGGGTGCGATACAGGAAACAGATACATTTGTATGCGATGGATCGCAGACTTTTGGAGATACTATGATCAAGTGTGCGGTTTATCCGAGCGCACATGGCACAGAGACACTGGGAGAGGTAATTGCAAACTCCTGTAATGATGCAATGATGCAGATTGGTGCCAAGATGGGAGCTACTCAATTTATCAAAGCACAGAGTCTGTTTAATTTCGGAACAAGGACAGGGATTGACCTGCCGAATGAAGGCGCAGGTATTATCCATACTAAGGACAGTATGGGGGAAACAGAACTTGCATGTTCTGCTTTTGGACAGGGTTTTACCTGTACCATGATCCAGGAAATCAATGCGATGAGTTCCGTTATCAATGGCGGATATTATTATCAGCCGCATCTTGTGACAAAGGTTCTTGACAGTAATGGCGGAACTGTAAAAACAATCTCGCCGATACTTCTGAAGCAGACGATTTCCTCCAGGATTTCCAGTGATATCAGAAGCTATATGGCATTGAGTGTACAGCAGGGTACCAGCCGTCATTCCAAAGTGCAGGGTTACAGTTCAGGCGGTAAAACAGGTACAGCGGAGAAATACCCGCGAGGAAACGGAAAATATCTGGTTTCTTTTATTGGATTTGCTCCTGTAGATGACCCGGCTGTGGTAATTTATGTAGTTGTAGATGAACCGAATGTAGAGGATCAGGCAAACAGTACTTATCCGCAGTATATTGCACAGGGAATCCTTTCGGAGCTTCTTCCGTATCTGAATGTAGTGCCGGATGAATCTGAAGATGGAACAGTGCCGGAGACAGAATTGTGGGAAGGGTTTAAGGGACATTTAAAGAGTACTTCCATATCGGACAGCGAACTTGACAGTGACGGTAATCTGGTGGATGCAGATGGCAATCTGATAGACTGGGATGGAAACCGGATTGATGAAAACGGATATCTGCTGGATGCCAATGGAGATCACATATTGGATGAGGAAGGCAATTATAAGATGTCTACAAATCTTGTCAGTGCTTCGGGAAGTACGGATGCAGATTCTTCAGGAGATGCAGTATCCAATCCTGATGCACCTGCACCTCTGGAGGATGATGAAGCTGAGACGACTGAGGATAATGACGAAGAGACAGACGGTATTACCAATGAAGAAGCAGGTCTGGAATAAAAACGTATAGTTATAGCTCCGCAGAGAATGGTCATATATTGTTATGACAATCTCTGCGGAGCTTTTTTTATGAAAAAAAATATGACGTTTCACAAGAGAAAAATATGGGTGGTATTACTCTGCTGTATTTTAATGATGACAGGCCTTATCGGAAGACTGGTATATCTTATGTGTTTCAGATCAGACTATTATTATAAGAAAGCAAAAGAACTTCACGAAAGAGAGAGAGAGATCAAAGCGGCCAGAGGGGAGATTCTGGATGCAAGGGGAAAAGTTCTGGCATCAAACAGGACGGTATGTACAATCTCTGTGATCCACAGTCAGATTAAAGAACCTGAAAAAGTAATCGCCCTGCTGTCTGAAAAACTGAAAATAGATGAGGCAGAAGTGAGAAAAAGAGTGGAGAAAATCTCTTCCATAGAAATAGTAAAGACAAATGTGGAAAAAAGTACAGGTGATGAGATAAGAGAGTGCAGTCTGGCAGGGGTGAAAGTTGATGAGGATTATAAGCGTTACTATCCATGTGGAAGTCTGGCTTCAAAAGTCATTGGCTTTACGGGAGGTGATAATCAGGGAATTATCGGTCTGGAAGTGAAATATGAAGAAATCCTGAGGGGACAGCCGGGTAAAATCCTGACAACAACAGATGCCAGGGGTGTGGAAATTGATAAATTGGGTGAGACAAGGGAAAAACCGATAGAGGGGAAAAGCCTGATAATCAGCCTTGATGTAAATATTCAGGAATTTGCGCAGCAGTCAGCTTTGAAAGTAATGGAGGAAAAGCAGGCAGAACGTGTATCTATCCTGCTGATGAATCCACAGAACGGCGAAATATATGCATGTGTCAATGTGCCGGAATTTGACCTGAATGATCCTTTTACCCTGACAGATGATCTGAATATGCAGTTAAATGAATCCGGGATAACAATACCGTCGGAAGATCACAATGAACAAAGTGAACTGGCAGTGCAGACAGCATCAGGAAAAACAAATACAGAAAGAAAGCAGGAATTACTGAATCAGATGTGGAGAAATCCCTGCCTGAATGATACTTATGAACCGGGCTCCACATTTAAAATCATCACCATGGCAGCCGGACTGGAGGCTGGTGTTGTTTCACCTGGGGACCGTTTTTATTGTCCCGGATATAAAGTGGTGGAGGATCGCAGAATCCACTGTGCAAAAAGAACAGGACATGGATCCCAGAACTTTGTGGAAGGTGCACAGAATTCCTGTAACCCTGTGTTTATAGAGGTGGGGCTTCGCCTTGGGATAGAACGTTATTATAAGTATTTCAGACAGTTTGGACTTCTGGATAAAACCGGGACAGATCTTCCGGGAGAGGCAGGAACTATTATGCATCAGAAGAAAAATATGGGAGAAGTGGAACTGGCAACGGTTTCTTTTGGACAGTCTTTTCAGATTACGCCTGTTCAGCTGGCTGCAACAGTAAGTTCACTTATAAACGGAGGCAGACGGGTGACACCACATTTTGGAGTCGCAGTGTTAAATCCTGACAGAACAGAGGGTGAGAAACTGACTTTTCCGGTAAAGGAAGGAATTGTTTCTGAAGAAACTTCGAAGGAAATAAGAGAAATCCTGGAAACAGTAGTATCTCAGGGCTCCGGAAAAAATGCAAAAATTGAAGGATATGCCATCGGAGGGAAAACTGCCACTTCTCAGACACTGCCAAGAAGTGCAAACCGTTATATTTCCTCTTTTTTGGGATTTGCACCTGCAGAAAATCCGCAGATACTGGGACTGTGCATTATTCATGATCCGAAAGGAATCTATTATGGTGGGACAGTAGCTGCACCTGTGATACGTGGTATCTTTGAGAATATCCTGCCATATCTTGGAATTGAAAAAAGTAATATTTCTGATTTTTCTGCAGAAGGCAATTAGGGAAATTCCGCAGGCAGGGTTGATAAATAAGCAAAAAAGCCTTATACTAAAAGAAATCTGAAAGTAAAAAACTTTCAGGAAAAAACGAAAGAATGAACGAGGTGTAAGATGGAATTTCAAGTTGTAATCCCTGTGCTGATTTCTTTTGCAATCAGCGTTGTATTAGGACCGGTCATCATTCCTTTTCTCCGGAGACTGAAGATGGGTCAGACAGAAAGAACAGAGGGCGTACAGTCCCATTTAAAGAAAGCAGGAACACCTACAATGGGTGGAGTGATCTTTCTGATCGCCACAGCGATAACTGCATTATTTTATGTAGGGGATTATCCGAAGATCATTCCGGTACTGTTCCTGACTCTTGGATTTGGAATTATCGGATTTCTGGATGATTATCTGAAGGTTGTGCTGAAACGCTCAGACGGACTGCTGCCATGGCAGAAATTTTTACTTCAGGTAGTTCTGACTGCAATTTTTGTATTTTATATTGTTAAGTATACAGACATCTCACTGACTATGAGGATCCCATTCTGGAGCGGACATTTCCTGAATCTTGGATGGCTGGCAGTTCCGGTCCTTTTCTTTGCTGTGATCGGTACTGTGAATGGAGTTAACTTTACGGATGGTCTGGATGGTCTTGCTTCCAGTGTAACTCTGATCGTTGCAGTATTTTTTACAGTGGTTTCTATTGGAATGAAATCCGGGATCGAGCCGATCACAGGTGCAGTTGTGGGAGGTCTGATGGGATTTCTGTTGTTTAATGTATATCCGGCAAAAGTGTTTATGGGAGACACAGGTTCTCTGGCACTGGGTGGTTTTGTTGCAGGTACGGCTTATGTGATGCAGATGCCGTTATTTATCCTGATCGTGGGTCTGATCTATCTGATCGAAGTACTTTCCGTTATCATTCAGGTAACTTATTTTAAGGCAACACATGGAAAGCGTATCTTTAAGATGGCACCGATCCATCATCATTTTGAGTTATGCGGATGGTCTGAAACACGTGTAGTTGCGGTATTCTCGGTTATTACAGCGGTTATGTGTATGGTCGCATTGCTGGCACTGTAAGATTTTGGCTAAGCAGATTTCAGCGTTATGCTGATAAAAGGGAGGAAAATTATTATGGAATTACAGGGAAAAAAGGTACTTGTATTCGGTTCCGGAAAAAGCGGAATCGGAGCATCTGACCTTCTGGCAAAGGTAGGAGCATTTCCGGTTATCTATGACGGAAATGCCGAAACAGATAAAGACGCAGTTGTACATAAAACAGATGGGACATATCCGGTCACTGTATATGCAGGAGAACTTCCGAAAGAAGTACAGGACAGTCTTGATCTGGTAGTTTTAAGCCCCGGAGTGCCGACAGATCTTCCACTTGTAAAGAGTTTTTATGAGCAGGGGCTTCCGGTATGGGGAGAGGTAGAACTGGCATACAGAGTAGGTGACGGCGAAGTACTTGCCATCACAGGAACAAACGGAAAAACTACTACAACAGCACTTCTTGGAAAAATTATGCAGGATGCACGTGAGTCTGTTTTTGTAGTCGGCAATATCGGAACCCCATATACTTCCAAAGCACTGGAGATGAAGCAAAACTCTGTAACTGTTGCAGAAATCAGCAGTTTTCAGCTGGAAACGATTGATGAGTTTGCACCAAAGGTATCTGCAATCCTGAATATTACAGAGGACCATCTGAACCGTCATCATACAATGGAAGAGTATATACGTGTGAAAGAACTGATCACTGAGAATCAGGGCACAGAAGATGTATGCGTGCTGAATTATGAAGATGAGGTTTTGCGTGAGTTTGGAAAACATCTGACTCCACGAGTGGTATATTTCTCCAGCGGACGTAAACTGGATGAGGGAATTTATCTGGATGGAAACAAAATCATCCTGAAGGACGGAGAAAAAGAAATCGAAGTAGTTAAAACAGAAGATCTGAAGCTTCTTGGAAAACACAATTTTGAGAATGTTATGGCCGCAGTTGCAATGGCTTACTACGATGGAGTATCCTTGGACAGCATCCGTAAGAGCATCTGTGAATTTACAGCTGTTGCACACAGAATCGAATATGTGACAGAGAAAAAAGGCGTTGTATATTATAATGATTCCAAAGGAACTAACCCGGATGCGGCAATTAAAGGAATCCAGGCAATGAACCGTCCGACACTTCTGATCGGCGGCGGTTATGATAAACAGTCCGGTTATGATGAATGGATTGAGGCATTTGACGGAAAGGTACGTTATCTGGTGCTGATCGGTCAGACAAAGGAGAAAATCAAAGAAGCTGCTGAGAAACATGGTTTCCATGACATCATCCTCTGCGAAGATCTGAAAGAGGCAGTAAAGGTATGTGAGGAGAAAGCACAGCCTGGAGATGCTGTTTTGCTTTCTCCCGCATGTGCAAGCTGGGGACAGTTTGATAACTATGAACAGCGTGGAGATATGTTCAAGGAATATGTAAGAAATCTGTAGAATATCTATAAGTAAGAATTATAGCTGTCCGGCAGAGAAAGACGAAGCTGCAGTGACCGGCTATAGATAATTTTGCGGAGAAACAGATGGCGCGAAAAAGAGCGACAGATTTATCAAAAACAGATATGACGATGCTGGTACTGATTGTACTGCTTGTGATTTTTGGCCTGGCAGTATTATTCAGCTCCAGTGAATATAATGGCAGAGTACGTTTCGGCGACTCTGCCTGTTATTTTAAGAAACAGTTATTTGCAACAGCATTGGGTATGGGAGTGATGTATATGGTTTCTTCCATTGATTATCATTTTTTTCTGAGGCTGGGACCAGTGGCATATCTGATTTCAATGTTTTTGTCCGGCGCAGTACTTTTTGTAGGTCAGGAGATCAACGGCTCAAAAAGATGGCTGAATCTTGGACCTTTATCTTTTCAGCCTTCAGAGTTTGCGAAAGTTGCTGTAATCCTTTTTCTTGCATGGCAGATCGAGCGTACCAAAAAAGCAACCAGGGGCTTTGGATTTATGTGCAGGACAATATTGACCCTGCTGCCGATCATTGGTCTTGTAGGTTCAAATAATCTGAGTACAGCGATCATTATTCTGGGTATCGGTGGAATTCTGATTTTTGTATCCAATCCGGGATATCTGGAATTTATCGGGCTTGGCAGCGCAGGTGCAGGTTTCATAGCTGTTTTTCTTGCTGCAGAGAGTTATCGTCTGGAACGTCTTGCAATCTGGAGAAATCCGGAGAAATATGAAAAAGGATTTCAGACGATCCAGGGACTGTATGCCATCGGCAGCGGCGGAATATTCGGCAGAGGATTTGGAAACAGTCTGCAGAAACTTGGATTTGTTCCGGAAGCGCAGAATGATATGATTTTTTCGATTATATGTGAGGAAATGGGAGCAGCCGGAGCTATCTTTCTGATTTTTCTGTTTGCAATGCTTCTGTGGCGGCTGGGTGTGGCTGCCATGCATGCAAAAGATCTGGCCGGAGCTCTTATCTGTTGCGGGATTATGGGGCATCTGGCTCTTCAGGTTATTTTGAATATTGCAGTGGTGACCAATACAATCCCCAATACAGGCATTACGCTGCCTTTTATCAGCTATGGAGGAACTTCGGCAGTGTTTCTTCTTGGGGAAATGGGACTTGCGATGAATGTTGGGAAATGTGACAGGATAAATTGAATTACAGGTTTCAGAATGACGTAACATATAATAGAAAAAGCCATAAACTGTAAAGTAAGAGACTCTTTGGGAGCAAAAGGTTGGATGAAATCCATGTAACAGGTAAAGCTTCTCTCAGCGGAGAGATTTTTATACAGGGATCTAAAAATGCAGCACTTCCAATGATAGCCGCATCTCTGATGCACAGAGGACTAAGCATTCTGAGGGGATGCCCCAGAATTTCAGATGTTTTCTGTATGGAAGAGATTTTGAAAAGTCTTGGTGCAGTGACCTGGTGGGACGATCATGATCTTTATCTGGATTGTTCCTGCGCAGACGGAACAGAAATTCCTGCAGTCTATACAGGCAGAATGCGTTCTTCGATCATTCTGGCAGGTGCGGTGCTTGCAAGAAACAGAAAATGCAGGATAGGGTATCCGGGCGGATGTACGATCGGGAAAAGACCAATAGATTTCCATCTTATGGCACTGAGAGCACTTGGCGCGGATGTCCGGGAAAATGCATCAGGCCTGGATGGAGAATGTGTCAGATTTGAAGGGCAGGATATTGTGTTTCCGAAATCGAGTGTGGGAGCTGCTCAACAGGCAATACTGGCAGCAGTTCTTGCAAAAGGTGTAACACATCTTTATAATTGTGCGAAAGAACCGGAGGTTTTCTGGCTCTGCAGATATCTGAAAACAATGGGAGCACTGATAGAAGGAGAAGAAACCGGTGAAATTACGATCAGAGGAGTGGATGAACTGAAAGGCGGAGACTACCGTATTCCTCCGGATCGTATTGTTGCAGGTACCTATCTGTGTGCGGCTGCGGCAGCAAGAAGTAAGATTATTCTTCATGATGTACCTGTGGAGGAGTTGCAGTCGTTTATGGAAGTATATCGGAAAATAGGTGGACAATATCAAGTAAATGGTGGTACACTAGAGGTCAATGGAAAGAATGCTGTCAGACCGGCTGTTTTAGTAGAAACAGAAATTTATCCGGGTTTTCCCACAGATCTGCAGGCTCCGTTGATGGCGGTGCTGACAGGTGCGCAGGGACAGAGTACCATACGGGAAAATATTTTTGACCGGAGATTTGGCAGTGCTTTTCAGATGAAAAAAATGGGCGCAGATATTTCCGTAAGCGGAAACCAGGCAATCATAAGAGGGGGAAAAACTCTTAAGGGAACACAGGTACAGGCAGGAGATCTCAGAGGTGGTGCAGCCCTGCTCATTGCCGCACTTATGGCAGAGGGAGAAACCTGTGTTACAGGAGCCGGGTTTATCAGCAGGGGCTATGAGCATATCTGTGAAGATTTACGGACTTTGGGCTGCAGAATATGGCAGCCGGGGACAGAGGATTTGAGGATTTATGAGAGAAAGTAATTATGGGAAAAGACCTCCTATGAGTAAAAGGACGAAGAAGATGCTGGCAGTTATGATAGGCGCCGGAGTTATGGTCGCTGTGATAGTATTTTTTTCCTATTATAAAGTAGATACTGTTGAGGTGAGGGGCACTTCCCATTATACAGACGAAGAAGTAAAGAATATGGTGCTTCGGGGACCGATGGCTTCCAATTCGGTCCTTGCACCACTGCTCTACAGCACTACAAATACAGAGGACATTGCATATGTAGATGCATTTAAAGTTACCCAGCTGAACCGAAATACCATCTGTATCAGCGTAAAAGAGAAAAAAACAGTCGGATGCATCCGATATCTTGACAGTTACATTTATTTTGACAGAAATGGCATTTTTGTGGAGGGTTCTCAGAACAGAGATGAGACGGTTCCGTATTTTGACGGAATTCAGGTGAACAGCATCGTGATGGATGAGAAACTGGATATTAAAGGAGATACTGTACTGAATACAGCTGTAGCATTGTCTACAATCTTTCAGAAAAATGATATGATCCCCGATCATATCCAGTTTGACAGCAGCTATTCTATCAGCCTCATCTATGGGGATATAACTGTTCAGCTTGGAAAAGATGCTGATCTGGAAGAGAAGATGAACCGAGTGATAGCGATTCTTCCCAAAATTCAGGGAAAAAAAGGCATTCTTCATATGGAGAGTGTGGCTACGGAGTCCAATACCTTTGAAGAAGAACTGGAACAGGAAGAAGTTACTGCTGAGAACTGGAATGGCGGTTATGATGAAGATGGCAATTATACCGGAGACGGCGAGTATGACGAGGATGGTAATTATGTAGGTGCAAAACCGAAGACTGCTCTTGAGGAAGCAATTGAGAACTGGAATGGCGGTTATGATGAGGAAGGGGATTATACCGGAGCAGGTGAGTATGACGAATCCGGTAATTATGTGGGACCGAAGCCTACACAGGAATCTCTGGATGCGGCATCTGATGAGTCGGGAGACGGTTCAGGAGATGAAAGTTCCGCAGATGACCAGAGTTCTGAAACTTCAGAAGATGGAGAAAGTGATTCATCATATGACGACGGAAACTCAGATGATTCAGATGGATATGGTGATTATACAGAAGATAACAGTGATTATCAGGGGGATGATTCTGAGGGATATTGATAGTATATGGAAACTTTGAGATCAGAGAAGGCTCCGTACACTGATACAACATATTTACCGGAATTGCCGAAAAAGAGTGAAAAAAGTATAAAAAAACAAAATTAATGGTTGATTAATTCTCAAAAAAAATATATGATATATCTATATGTAACTTTGATATAAATCACTGAAAAGGATATCAGGTATAAATAAAGGAGGAAGTACGTTGTTAGAGATTATGTCAAACGAGGCTGAATCATCTGCCAAGATCATAGTGATCGGTGTAGGTGGAGCCGGAAATAATGCAGTAAACAGAATGGTGGAAGAGGCCATCGGCGGAGTAGAGTTTGTAGGTGTTAATACTGATAAGCAGGCTTTAACTCTGTGCAAAGCTCCAACTGTACTTCAGATTGGCGAGAAGATTACCAAAGGTCTTGGTGCAGGAGCCCAGCCTGAGGTTGGACAGAAAGCAGCAGAGGAGAGCATTGAAGAAGTAAAACAGTTAATGGAAGGTGCGGATATGGTATTCGTTACCTGTGGTATGGGAGGCGGAACCGGAACCGGAGCTGCACCTGTTATCGCAGCAGCAGCGAAAGAAATGGGTATCCTTACAGTTGGCGTTGTTACAAAACCTTTCCGTTTTGAAGCAAGAACTCGTATGAATAATGCACTTGCAGGCATTGAGAATCTGAAGAAAGCAGTGGATACATTAATCGTTATCCCGAATGATAAATTACTGGAAGTTGTAGATCGCAGAACAACCATGCCGGAAGCTCTGAAGAAGGCTGATGAAGTTCTGCAGCAGGCAGTACAGGGCATTACAGACCTGATCAATCTGCCGGCTCTGATTAACCTTGACTTTGCAGACGTTCAGACTGTAATGACAGACAAGGGAATTGCCCATATCGGTATCGGTGAAGCAAGAGGAGACGACAAAGCTATGGAAGCTGTACAGCAGGCCGTATCTTCTCCACTTCTTGAGACAACCATCAAAGGTGCTACACATGTTATCATTAATATTTCCGGAGATATTTCTCTTATGGATGCCAATGATGCTGCAAGCTATGTACAGGAGCTTACAGGTGAGGAAGCAAACATCATCTTTGGTGCCATGTATGATGATACAGTTGCTGACTACTGCAGAATCACAGTGATTGCAACAGGTCTGAATGATGATAACCTTCAGCAGACCCCTTTCGGAAAAAGAAGCACAGCTTCTTCCTTTGGTGCAAGAAGACCTTCTTCCACAGCAACGACAGGTACAGCAACAGCCGGAACTGCAGCAGGAAGCGGCATGAACATGCCTAGCTTCAGCCTTCCAACTATGAATGCCACACCATTTGGAGCATCTAAGACTCCGTCAAGCACTGTTCAGAAGAAGGATATCCAGATTCCGGATTTCTTAAGAAACAGATAGGATTATCTGTTTTGCAGTGAAATAATTTACAGACAGACAAAAGAGACATATTCCATATAGATGGACATGTCTCTTTTTTTGACCAGATTAGGGAAGTTCATTATCCCTGATATACGGGTGAAAATCCTGTTGCCATGGTGTTGATATTATGCGCCACAATGGCACTGGAAGGTGTCACATCTTGTATCGGAAGATGCATGTGCATTAGAGCCGTCTACCTGAATGGAGGATGCTGTACATTTGCAGTTATCATTATAGGTACAGTTATGGGCTTTGCAGTCGATCTGGATTTTGTCGCAGCCACAGTCATCTGTATAGCTGTCTTTCATGGAACTGCCAGTTCTCTCTCGGAAACTGCCGCAGCTTGTCTCATTTGCAGAAGTAGCATTTTCGCCTGTCACGTCAATATCACCCTTTGAACAGAGCTGTTCTTTGTTGTAAACACAGGTCATTGCTGAACATTTAAGAATTGTCATAGAGTTACCCTCCTGAAAAAATCTGAGATAACTATTCAATACTGCTGTAGTGCAAGAGTACTGAACAGTTACATTGAATAAGTTTCGGAGATAGGATGTGCAGTTTGAGAGAAAATATACATGAGATCGTTACTGTTCACTCCGTTCACAGTAACGTAGCCAAAATTCATTCCAGAT